>Ga0163154_10002949_pt1 | contig 24244 bp, 21 predicted proteins | sample OliLakLV19MP9P1_FD_148649 | JGI IMG/M metagenome (GOLD analysis project Ga0163154, IMG submission 148649) | Freshwater microbial mat bacterial communities from Lake Vanda, McMurdo Dry Valleys, Antarctica - Oligotrophic Lake LV.19.MP9.P1 | ecosystem: Environmental > Aquatic > Freshwater > Lake >... | reverse complement strand
TGCCACACCTTTCGACATAGCTTTGCAACGCATCTGCTGGAAAGTGGTTATGACATCCGCACAATTCAGGAGTTACTGGGGCATAAAGATGTGAAAACAACGATGATTTACACGCATGTTTTGAATCGGGGTGGACGAGGAGTTCGGAGTCCGCTGGATTGATGCAGTATGAATACGATCGCGAATTCAGGTTCTTCCTGATTACAGCGGGCTGAATCGATGACGGGATAAAGCGGTAGAACGCGGTCTAAAATGCTAAAGGCTATGCAGACAGCGATCGCAGTCCTATATACGTGAAGATGCGTAGACATCCATCAGTATTGCTTTTGCCCATTACATGCTCTGCACTCTTCCATCTCAATCCAGTTCGTCGTCTTGCAGGATTTGGAGCTGATGTTGCTGGGTGCGGCGAGAAATTTGGCGATATTTTTTGGGTTCTAGCTTGGGTTCATAGGTCAGGTTGCCCCGATGATGATTTTTAAGTTTGAGGTTAGTTTCTGCGCGACTCTGCCGATCGCAGGCTTGGTGATGCGCGATCGCCTCTTGCAGCATTACCAAATAAATCTCATAGCGCTCCCAGTTTCCCCGCACGACGCAGCCTGGCTCGTCTTGATGCAGGCAATCGCTGAATTGGCAAGAGGCATCTGCTAACCGTTGGCGTGTCTCTGGAAAATAATTGGCTAAATCTTTCGGATGACAATCGAGGTCGGGCTGATTAAATCCAGGAGTGTCTGCCAATAGTCCGCCTGCTGGCAGGTCAAACAGCTCTATATGGCGAGTTGTATGCCGTCCTCGTGCGAGTTTTCCTGAAACTTTACCAACACGCAGTTTTACTAGCGGGATCAGATGGTTGATTAAGCTCGATTTGCCAACTCCCGATGGACCCGCTACAACGCTAATGCGATCGCTTAATTGATCGAACAATGCCTCTAAGCCTGTTTGCTGGTGCAAGCTAATAAATGTTGGCTGATAACCCCATTGCTGGATTCGTTGCTCCCATCGGGCTTGCTCCTCTGCACTAACCAAGTCGGTTTTACTAAAGCACAGGCAAATTGGCAAATAGCTAGATTCTGCTTTGACCAAAAACCGAGTGAGCTGATGGGGATCAAGGGTCGGCTCTGCCATGGCAAACACCAGCAGAATCTGGTCGGTATTCGCAATTGGAGGACGATCTAACTCAGATTTGCGAGGTAAGACGGCGCTAATTGCACCTCGTCCGCCTTGCCAGTCTGGCTTCTCAATTTTCACACGATCGCCGACCATTACCCGCTGACCCAACTTTTTTAAGCGCGATCGCCGAGTACACAGAAGAGTATCAGGAATAGGTTCCAGGTTCCGGGGATCAGGCATCAGGTTTTGAAGCTGATTCTTTAGTTCCTTATCTTCTGGATTCTGCTTAGAATCTAGCTTAACTTGATAATAGTTTGCTTGAACCGCTACAACCGTGCCCCAAAGATCCTCAGATGGGAAATCTGGAGAGGCTAATGAATTCTGCAAATCAGAACTCATAGTTCAATTAAGACTGTTTGCAAGCGGACGACGGACTTTTAGTGCAAAATAGTCTGTTCGATTTTCAACTTGTTCAATCAAGTAGCCTTCCATCGCTAGGCTATCAGGCACTTGCTCAACGGGTTCACCCGGATCAAGCCAAACCTCCAGCACTGTACCCGGAGCCAGTTGCTCTAGCCGCAGTTTGGTACGCACAAAATTGATGGGGCAAGGCGTTCCTCGTAAATCCATTTGGGCATCCGGCTGAATGGTCTTATCTGGGTCGCTCATGAACCAAATACCTTACCGATAAAGCCCTCAATGCCCCCTTTCTCGGTGCGATCGCCCCGAATCTTTGCCAATTTTTCCAGCAATTCTCGTTCTTCAGGAGCAATCTTAGTGGGGATATCTATGGATACTGCAATCAAATGATCTCCTCGACTGACTGAATTACCAAGCCTAGGGACTCCTTTCGCCTCAAGCTTTAGCACCGTTCCAGGTTGAATTCCGGCTGGAATCACTAATTCCTGTAGCTTATCTTGCTTATCATCCAATGTATTTACTTCAACGCGAGATCCTAAAATTGCCTGAATGTAACTAATCTTTAGCTCAGATAGCAGATTGATGCCATCCCGATGAAACTCGGCATCTTCAGCGACAAATAGGTAAACGTATAAATCACCCGCAGGTCCATTCCGCATTCCTGAATCACCTTCTCCAGTTACCCGGAGGCGGGTGCCATTGTCTACCCCGGCTGGAATGGTGATTTTTAACTTTTTGGTTTCTTGACGCTGTCCTCGTCCACCGCAGGTTTCACATTTGTCTTCAATCATTTGCCCAGACCCATTGCAGGTAGGGCAAACGGAGACTTGGGTAAAGCTGCCGAAGGGTGTGCGAGCGGCGCGCCGAACTTGCCCTGCACCATTACAGGTTGAGCAGGTTTGAGGGCGCGTTCCAGGTTTTGCACCTGAGCCATCACAGGTGTTGCAGTTTTCCAAATGGGCAATGCGAATTTCCTTCTCACCACCAAAAATTGCATCTCGAAAATCTAATTTTAGATCTAGCCGGAGATCGTCACCGCGAGCCGGTCCTCGTTTGCGAGTACTAGTTTGGGCACCGCTTGCACCGCCAAATCCACTAAAAAAGCTTTCAAAAATGTCGGCTGCGAATCCGCCAAAGTCACCAAAATCTTGCGCTCCGGCGGCTCCAGCGCTAACGCCTTGTTCGCCATAGCGATCGTACCGAGAGCGAAGTTCTGGCTCGGAGAGGACTTCGTATGCTCGATTAATTTCCTTAAAGCGCTCTTCGGCTCCAGGTTCTTTATTAACATCAGGATGGTATTTACGCGCTAAACGGCGATAGGCACGCTTAAGCTCTTCTTTGTCTGCTTCGCGAGAAATACCAAGGGTTTCATAGTAATCACCAGCCATAGCACGTTGATCTAAGGAGTAGAGGAATTGGGCGTTCTAATTTCAAATTCGATAAGAATAAAAAGTTGGCTAAAAGCAACATTGATTTGAGCAACTTGCTTTTTCTTGTAACCTACTTCTCTTTACCTTAGCGAATAAACTTCTAGCTTAAGTAAGAAATTTAGCTTATTCGCTTAGGCGATCGCTGACCCATAGCGGAGTTTTGTTGTTCGCAAATAACTTTTTCGTAAATAACCTAGTCAACTGGCTCATAGTCTGCGGTAATCGTGGCATCGTCTCCAAAATCATCATCATCATCATCGATAGAAGCAGTGTCAGAATTCAGATCATACTCAACTGTGGCATCTTGGGCTCCCGTATTGTTGAATTCATCGGTAGGAGCAGGGCTTGTTCGGGCGTAAACGGAGGCTCCAATAGCTAATAGAGTCTGCTGAAGCGCATCTAATCGCTTTTGCATATCATCGACCGTAATATTGGGGGTGGCGATCGCAGCTTTCAGTTCTTCAACTCGCTGCTCCCCTTGCGCTTTTAGCTCCTCAGTAATCCATTCGCTATTGTCTCGTAGCGTCGTCTCATAGCTATAGAACAAGGTATCTGCTTGATTTTTGAGGTCAACTAGCTGCTTCCGTGCCGAATCATCATCTGCATAGACTTCGGCTTCTTGACGCATCCGTTCAATTTCGCTGCCGCTCAAGCCGCCTGTATTAGAGATGGAAATACTTTGCTCTCGCCCCGTGCCTTTGTCACGAGCAGACACCTTTAGAATGCCATTTGCATCAATATCAAAAGTAACTTCTATTTGAGGAACGCCACGAGGCGCAGGTGGAATTCCAGGCAGTTGAAATTTGCCTAGGCTTTTGTTATCTTTCGCCATCGCCCGCTCTCCTTGAAGGGCGTGAATTTCGACTGAAGTTTGCCCATCGGTTGCGGTAGAAAAAACTTGGGTTTTGCTAGTGGGAACCGTGGTGTTGCGCTCGATAATTTTGGTAAATACTTCACCCAAGGTTTCAATCCCTAGGGAAAGAGGTGTTACATCAAGCAGCAACAAATCTTTAACTTCGCCACCTAAAACTCCAGCCTGAATCGCAGCCCCTAGGGCGACCGCTTCATCAGGGTTAACCGAGCGATCGGGTGCTTTATCATTGAAGTATTTACGAATTGCATCTTGAACTGCCGGAATCCGGGTAGAACCGCCGACTAAGATGATGCGATCGATATTGGTAATGCTTAAGTCTGAATCTTTGATCGCTTGTTCGGTGGGCTGAATGGTGCCTTCGACCAACTGATTGGCAAGCTCTTCAAACTTAGCGCGAGTTAACTCCGTTTCTAAATGTTTTGGACCGGTTTCATCGGCGGTGATGAAAGGCAGATTTATAGAAGTAGTTTTGGTGCTAGAAAGCTCAATCTTGGCTTTTTCTGCTGCCTCTCTCAGCCGTTGAAGCGCCATCTTATCAACGGAAAGATCGATGCTTTCTCCAGATTTGAAGTCCTCAATCATGCAGCGAACGATCGCATCATCAAAGTCATCTCCCCCCAAATGGTTGTTTCCAGAAGTCGCTTTGACTTCAAAAACTCCATCCCCCATCTGCAAAATAGAAACATCAAAGGTGCCGCCGCCCAAGTCAAAGACCAAAACGCACTGATCTTGGTCTTGTTTATCCATGCCATAAGCGAGAGCAGCAGCAGTTGGCTCGTTGATAATTCGCAGAACTTCTAGTCCAGCAATAGTTCCCGCATCTTTAGTGGCTTGTCGCTGGGCATCGCTAAAATAGGCAGGAACCGTAATTACGGCTTGGGTAACCGCTTCACCCAAGTAATTTTCTGCATCTTGCTTAAGCTTCTGCAAAATCATCGCAGAAATCTCTTGGGGAGTATAGGATCTACCGCGAATTTGAACATCCACCGTGTCGTCTTTGCCACGCACACAGTTGTAAGGAACGCGCGATCGCTCTTGTTCAGTTTCGTCCCACCGCCGACCGATAAACCGCTTAATGCTAAAGACGGTGTTTTCGGCATTCGTAACGGCTTGGCGCTTGGCGAGTTGCCCCACTAAACGCTCACCCCCTTTGCCAAACCCCACCATACTTGGAGTGGTTCGTCCGCCCTCGGAGTTAGAAATTACAACGGGCTGACCGCCTTCTAAGACAGCAACACAGCTATTTGTCGTACCTAGGTCGATCCCAATGACTTTTCCCATGGTTGGCGGCAGTAAAGGTACATGCGGTGAATGTGAAAATCGGCTAGCCAGTAAAGCTTAATGATATTGTCTAACGCTAATTTGTCTAATGCTAACTGCCTAGACTTCTTAGCACCAAACTCAACCTTGCGGTTATCACCCAATCTATTACTCAATCAGAGTTAGCGCTCGGAAACTCTTAGTCTGAATTATTTTGGTCGGCTTCCTCCGAGGGTATCACGGGTTCCAAAGGAGCGGCAACTTTCACCAGCGCATGGCGCAACACGCGATCGCCCACCAAATAACCCCGCTGTAGTTCTTCCATCACAATTCCTTCGGGATATTCGTCGGTTGCTTGCCGCATCACTGCTTCATGCAAGGTCGGGTCAAACTCCAATCCCTGTGCCCGCATCGGTGCAACTCCTATGCGCTTTAAGCAATCTACTAATTGCTTATAAACACTTTGGTAACTTTTATGAATCGTTGTTTCTTGCTCAGTTTGGGGTTTGATTTGCGATCGCGCCCGTTCAAAATTATCTACAACTGGCAACATCTCAATCACCGTGGAGCATTTTATCTGTTGCTCAAGCTCTTCCTTCTCACGTTGGGTTCGCTTCCGGTAATTATCAAAATCTGCGGCAATTCGCATATATTGTCCAGTGCGGTCTTCAAGTTGAGTCTTCAACGCCTGAACCTCATCTTGTAGCGCACCCAGCTTTGCCAGATCCGCATCTTCAAGCGTTCCATCAACCCCCACTCCTGCTTCAGCAACTTCAGCTTCAACACCTTGCTGCTCTGCAAAATTAACCTGTTCCCCTCCTAACGCTGCTGCGTCCTCAAATATCACCTCGGTCGATGCCCCTGAAGTAGTGTTTGCATTAGCGATGGACTTTTCCATTTCCTCTATCTGATTTTCTTCTTCCATCATTGTGGGCTTTCCAATTGCGACGAAGACTACTGACTGTATTGCGATTATCCCTGATTCTAAATCCCAGCCCATGCGGAAATCTAGCAGACCTAAAAAAAGACCCTAGACAAGTCTGACTTAATCCGTACCGTTTGAACTCATCTAAAGATAATCAAATTTTTTGTAAAAATGCCGTTTTTTCTTAATTTAGACCGCGAAAATTTCGATTTCCACCTAGATTTGGGTCGATTCTAGTCAAAAGCTATCCAAAAACTCACAGATCCTCAGTCAGAAATTTTGCTCCCATTCAAAAAACATCACAAAACCTGACGAAAACCTGACGAAGACAGCAGCAAAAGTTATCATCTGAGTAATCAAGATTTGTCAAAAGACCTAGATCCTGCTGCCCAGCAATTTGTAGAGGCGGCTGATGATAGGTCAACTTTATTCATCTGTGTTCTTTGATCGTTCGTATTCGACAGTTTTGGGAATATCTTATAAAGAGTTCATCTTCCACAGGCTATGACTCACTCCTCTTCTCCGCGTCGAGCGCTCGTTGTCCAGAATAACTTCTCACCGTTTGGAAACAAGCTGGTTCAGTCTGGCTATGTCAATGACGGACAGATGAAACAAGCCCTGATAGATAGCCGAAAATCTGGCAGATCTTTGCTGGATGTTTTGGAATTATTGACCGGGCAACAGCTTCCCCCAGATTTAATTCGGCAATACAAAAAGCAACAGCTTTTCGAGCTAAAGATTCTCTATGGAGTTGAATCGCTTGATCCAGAGATTAATCAAATTCCAACGGGGCAAATTGGCGAGCTGATTGGCACATTAATTCCGATCGACATGTGCCGTGCCCGTAAATTGATTCCGTTGTCTAAAGGGGAAGAGGGCGAAAAGCCCTATATCCTTGTGGCAATGGTTAACCCAGATGATTTGACCGCCCAAGATGATTTAAACCGGGTGCTGCGTCCTAAGGGCTTAGCGCTACAGCGTTTAGTGATTACCAATGAAGATTACCAACGCCTAATTTCTAGCTACTTAGATGAGCAGGTTGAGAAGCAGAAAAAACTTGAAGATCATCAAAAAGTTGACATTGACGCGGATTTAGAAGACATAGGCTACATGGATCTGCAAGATGTTCAGGATGAAGCAGAAGCTGATCTGAACGTTGCTGATGCGGAAGCTGCTCCGGTAATTGCTCTAGCCAACAAGATTATGATCAAAGCTCTCCAAGAGGGGGTATCAGACATCCACATTGAGCCGCAGGAGGAGTTTTTGAGGGTGCGATTTAGACGGGATGGGGTGCTGCGTGAAGCCTTTGATAAGCCGTTTCCTAAGAAAATCATTCCGGCAGTAACGGCTCGCTTCAAAATCATGGCTGACTTAGATATTGCTGAGCGCAGGTTACCTCAAGATGGTCGGATTCGCCGTCGCTTTGACAATCGTAATATTGATTTTCGGGTGAGCACGCTGCCTAGTAAACATGGCGAAAAAGTGGTGTTGCGGATTCTGGATAATTCCGATACACAATTGGGTCTGGTTAAGCTGATTAGCGATCCAGACACGCTGAAAATTGTTCAAGGCATGGTGGCAAAACCGTTTGGACTAATTTTAGTCACAGGTCCAACCGGCTCTGGCAAAACGACGACTCTCTACTCTGCTCTGTCTGAACGCAATGATCCTGGCGTAAACATCAGCACGGCGGAAGACCCGATTGAATACACGATGGCAGGATTAACTCAGGTGCAGGTGATTCGCGAGAAGGGCATGGATTTTGCGATGATCCTGCGGGCGTTCTTGCGACAAGATCCCGATGTGATTCTGGTGGGTGAGACGCGCGATCGCGAAACTGCAAAAGCCGCGATTGAGGCGGCTCTAACCGGTCACCTAGTTTTAACCACCTTGCACACCAATGATGCGGCTGGCGCGATCGCTCGGCTCGATGAAATGGGCGTTGAACCCTTCATGGTTTCTGGCGCACTGCTCGGAGTGGTTGCCCAGCGGTTGGTGCAGCGAGTCTGTAGTGAGTGCCGAATACCCTACACTCCCAGCCGAGATGAACTATCTCGATTTGGCTTGACCAGTTCTGGGGATGGTGAACTGACCCTGTATAAAGCGAATGCATTACAGCCTCAAGAAGTTCAAGAGGCAAGTGCAAAAGGGCAACTTTGCCAGAAATGTCACGGGGTCGGTTATAAAGGACGGTGCGGTGTTTACGAAGTAATGCGAGTCACTGAACAGATCCAAACGCTGATTAACCAAGGTGCGCCCACAAGCACCTTAAAAGAAGTCGCGGTAGAAGAAGGCATGACAACCTTACTTGCCTACAGCTTAAATTTGGTTAGGCAAGGAGATACAACCCTAGAAGAGATAGAACGGGTTACTTTCACTGATTCTGGGTTGGAATCAGAACTCAAAACCAAACGAAAGAGTGCCTTAAGTTGCCGCACCTGTAGTGCAGAACTCAAGCAAGAATGGTTGGATTGCCCCTATTGCCTCACTCCACGCTTTCAAGATTAGCTATGAAAGCTTGATCACGATTGTGGGTATCCTAGGAACTTGCAATGCCTAACCAGTCGGAAAACAAAATGTTGAGCGGGTTACACTGCGCGATCGCAAATAGCCCCATAGACAATCCATAGAAAATCATTCGCGAGAAGGAGCAGCCTAATGGAATTGATGATTGAAGACTTGATGGAGCAGCTAGTTGAAATGGGCGGCTCTGATCTGCACCTCACGGCTGGATTGCCACCCTACTTCCGCATTAGTGGTCACCTACAGCCCATTGGCGATCAAGCCCTAAGTGCTGAAGAATGCCAACGCCTCATCTTCAGTATGCTAAACAACACCCAGCGAAAAAACCTTGAACAAAACTGGGAATTAGATTGCTCCTATGGCGTTAGAGGACTGGCTCGTTTTCGCGTTAACGTCTACAAAGACCGAGGCACCTATGCCGCTTGCCTGCGGGCACTGAGTTCCAAAATTCCCAACTTTGAAAAACTGGGACTTCCTGATGTGGTGCGAGAAATGGCAGAAAAGCCGAGAGGGTTGATTTTGGTGACCGGTCCCACCGGGTCCGGCAAAACCACCACTCTTGCTGCCATGATTGATCTAATCAATCGCACCCGCGCTGAACATATTCTGACGATTGAAGATCCGATCGAATTTGTGTATGAACCGATCAAAAGCTTGATTCATCAGCGTCAGCTTGGAGAAGACACCAAAAGCTTTGCCAATGCACTCAAAGCAGCCCTGCGGGAAGATCCAGACATTGTTCTCGTGGGCGAAATGCGTGACTTAGAAACCATTTCTCTTGCTATTTCTGCCGCAGAAACAGGTCACCTGGTTTTTGGCACCCTACACACCAGTTCTGCCGCACAAACCGTTGACCGGATTATTGACGTGTTTCCTGCTGATAAACAAACCCAGATAAGAGTACAGCTTTCTAACTCTCTCGTTGCTGTTTTCAGTCAAACCTTAGTCCCGAAAAAGAATCCTAAACCCAATGAATATGGTCGAATCATGGCACAGGAGATTATGATCATCACCCCAGCCATTTCTAACCTAATTCGAGAAGGAAAAACGGCTCAAATTTACTCAGCCATTCAAACAGGCGGCAAATTGGGGATGCAAACACTAGAAACTGTGTTGGCAAACCAATACAAACAAAATCTTATTAGTTTTGAAGCCGCAATGTCTAAAACTTCACGTCCCGATGAATTGCAGCGACTGATTGGAAATTCACCTGCTACTGCTCAGGCAGGTGCAGCCCGCCGCTAGTCAAACTATGCCGCTTTGAATTCAATTTCTAAGCGATCTCATGTAAAAGCGGCATAACAGCGCTGTAGTTTACACATTCTACTAATCCTTACAGGTACTTAGCTATGCCGACTTTTGTTGCTCGTGTTCAAGACGGTAGCGGCAGCCGAACAGAAAAAATCGTCGCAGAATCTCTTCGGGAAGCACGGGCTTCCTTTCGGGAGAGAGGATTGCTTGTTAAAGAGCTTAAGCAGCAGGAAAAGCTGTCTTTTAACTTTAGCTTGAAGAGTATAAGTGACTCAATGGCTAAGGTGACCGTTAAGGACAAAGCGGTGTTTTCTCGGCAGTTCGCGGCGCTAGTCAACGCAGGCGTGGCAATGGTTAGAGGATTGGGAGTTTTATCGGAGCAATGCGAAAACCCAAAGTTAAAAAGAGCGCTATTGGGTGTGAGTGCAGATGTGCAGCAAGGGGTGAGTTTATCGGATTCGATGCGTAAATATCCTGAGTGTTTTGATGATCTGTACGTCGCCATGATTCAGGCGGGAGAAGTGGGTGGGGTTTTAGATGAAGTGCTTAACCGTTTAGCAAAGCTTTTAGAAGATGTAGCTCGGTTGCAGAATCAGATTAAAGCAGCGATGTCTTATCCCGTCACGGTAGGCTCGTTAGCAATTTTGATCTTTTTTGGCATGGTGCGGTTTTTACTACCAATTTTTGCCACGATTTTTCAGGATATTGGCGTTGAGTTGCCAGCCTTTACCCAGGCAATGATGAATATTAGTGGCTTTGTGCAGAATATTTTCAATGTTGCGATGACGATCGCAGTTGTCGTGGGTGTGGTCTATGCTTTCAAGCAATACTACAAAACGCGGATTGGTAGAGAAACCGTCGATCGCCTCATGTTAAAAGCGCCCTTGTTTGGAGACTTAATTCAAAAAAGCGCAACCGCCCGTTTTTGCCGCACCTTTGGAGCGCTGACTCGCTCTGGAGTTCCTATTCTGACCTGCCTAGAAATTGTGCGTGATACGGCGGGTAACCAGATTATTGCCAATGCGGTTGATGAAGCTCGCCGCGAGATTCAAACCGGGGGCATGATTAGCGTTGCGTTGCAGAAGGAACAGGTTTTCCCGCTGATGGCAATTCAAATGATTAGCATTGGGGAAGAAACAGGAGAACTGGATAAGATGCTTTCTAAAGTTGCCGACTTTTATGAGGATGAAGTGGAGCAAGCGGTTAAAGCGCTGACCAGCATTATGGAACCCATCATGATTGTGCTGTTGGGAGGGATGGTCGGGTCGATTTTGCTGGCGATGTACCTGCCAATGTTTGCCGTGTTTGAGAAATTGGGCTAATAGCAACTGTCATTATGGTGACTCAAAAAGTTTTCTATGAAGAGGCTTTGGCAGAATATAGCAATGCTACAGCCGCGATCGCCCTTTTAAGGCAATATCGTCCCTATCTGGAAATGATTCCCAGTATGCGTCGCCCCGATGAAAGCCTGATCACGATTCCCCTACCGATTGTTCGACTCCGGGGAGCGATCGCATCATCAAGTGGAGGCGTTAGCATCGGGCAAGCCGGAGAAACCTTGTGTCTACCTTGCGATATTGCCATTTTGATGTGCGATCCGGAATGGAAGATCAAAACAGGCGTAGAGATTTTTGTGTTTATCCATCGTCCCGAAGAAGACTTTTCTGATTTGTTGGGGCGCTGGCGACATACCCAAGTTCATTTAAGCCGAGGCTATGAATGGGATATGCCCTTTCGCTATCGTCATATTTTGAGCGACGGAGCAGATAGTACCTATCCACTATTTGTGATTTTTGAAGGAACACCAGAGCGAATTAAGCGCGGTTTAAAGGGATCTTATCTCCCGTTTGTGACTCGCCACGATCCTAATGGGGCGATCGCAGAAGATGCAGTAGAACTTTCAGAAACAGAAGCTCTGTGGATGGATGATCAACAGACCCTGCACGATTAAAGCAGGTTGTCATCGCTATCAACAGATAGCTAAAGGAATTTTGTCGGCTATCGATTCATCAGCGAAATCAGGATCAGGCGGTTGGGGAGCAGCGCTAAAAGTTTTGGGCCACGCTTTTGTTTCTTCTAAGATTGGCTCTGCAAAATCTTCTGGCGTGGGAGGCTCCACAAAGTTTGTCTGTTCCCACAGCTTCTTGGTATTCTCGAAAAGTGGCTTTAAGGCAATCAAAGCCTCAGTTGCCGATTGATAACGAGCAAAATGATCAGAACCCACCATTTTGTCGAGAATTTCGGCAAGAGTATGGCTGACTTGAACATTTTCTTTCCATTTAAATTCATCAGTATCAGGATCTCGCTTCTGATTTAACTCTTTAGCCGATATCCCAGTCAGTGCCAAGATGCCAACAATGCCAACTGAATAAATATCGCTGCTAAGACGAGGGCGACCATGGGCTTGTTCGGGTGCCATAAATCCATCAGTTCCTATGGCAACTGTCATGTGACTAACGGATTCAGGATCGCCTAACTGTTCAATTCTTTGCTCAACTTCTTTGACTGCACCAAAGTCAATTAGAACGAGTTTGCTATCTAATCTTCGTCGGATAATGTTGGTAGGTTTAATATCTCGATGAATCACATTTTTGCTATGGATAAATTCTAAAACTGTCAGCAGGTCTTGCAGGATAGAAACAACCTTCAATTCGGGCAGCCGCCGCCCAAACATCTCCTCTTGAAGGGGTTTGCCCTCAATGAAGTCCAGCACCAGGTAAAATTCATCTTTTCGATAGGTGAGAAGCCTCGGAATTTGGTCGTGTTCTCCCAAATCTTGTAGAACTTTGGCTTCTCGGTCAAATAAATCTTTTGCTAGTTTGAGCGCATTAGGCTTAGTGTTGACGGGGCGCAACTGTTTGACCACACAAAAAGGTTTCCCTGGTCGGCTAGCATCTCGTGCTTTGTAAGTTTTACCAAATCCACCAGAGCCGATTTCTTCCCACACTTCATACCGTCCATCTAGTATTCTGCCAATGACTTCTAGGTTTCGTTGTTCATCAATCACACCCCGAAGGTCGCTGTCTCCGCTGGCGTAGACAAAATTCTTCACATCTTGAGATGCACCATGCTGTTGAAGAGCTTGGCGACGTTGCTGGGTTGCGCGCTGCTGTTGCAGTTTCTCGCTCCTGATGCCGGTGACTAAATAAGAGGCTCCGCTGAGGACGATCGCCACCACTGGCATTGCAGTCGGTAAAATCAACCGTCCAGCGACAAACACACTGTAGCTAATGCTGACCCAGCCTAAAGCCAGCGCGATCGCGATGCCAAAGCGGCGTAGGGGGCTAATCTGACGATTACGGCTTTGCACGTAGCCCGCAAATAATACCAGCACTGCTACAAGCACACCTTGGGCTGGCAGACTGGGGATCGCTGTTGAGATCGATCGATTTTCGAGCAGTGTGGCGATCGCATTGGCATTCACCTCCACCCCCGGCATCTTGCCAAAGGGCGTAAAATGAACGTCTTGGTAAGATGCTGCTGTCGGACCAATTAAAACAATCTTTCCCTCAAACGTTTTTTGTCGGCGATGATTTTCCCAGGTTTCCGGGTCTAGCACTTCCCAAAAGGGAATTTGAGTAAAGGTTTCTGCAGGTCCATAGAAAAATATATTCTCGCCTTTAGGTGGCTCATAAGTTATCTTGCTGGCGTTCAAGGCTGCGTGAGAAAATGCTGGATACTGACTTGCCATCTGCTCAAAGTTTTTTGCAACTTGAAAATTCCCTGCTCGTGCTGAGTTGAGCGCGACTTGCCGAGGATACTCACTAGCAAACATACGAATTTCATTATCCGTTTCAGTCAAGTAATTAATCGATCCAAGTGATCCAGGCTGCGTTTGAAACATTTCCTGGGGAAGCTTAATCTGAATCTGATATGTTGACCCTGTTTTTGGTATGCTCTCTTCGTACTCAAGGGCTAAGGTAATGCGTCCGGCATAGCGCTGCAAGGTTTTTTGAAATCGCAGATCCTCTTGGGGATAACTACTGGGCAGATCAAAAATCAGATCTACCCCAACAGATTTTGCGCCAGCACTCATCACACGATCAACCGCTTGAGCGTAAGCTGACCGTTTCCAGGGAGAAGTGGTTAATGGTTCTAAATAGGCGTACTTTTTCGGATCGGCTGTGTAGAAGTTTTTTGCCTGAGAATTAGAAGCTTCATCCATTGCGAGGATGATGACTTCATTAGGCGGAGCAACGGCACCACGAAGGTTGAAAAACTGAGATTGCATCTGTCGTTCAAGTCGCTGTGACGTTGAGTCGATCGCCACTGACAAACCCGCAGTCACGGCGCAGATCGTCAGCAGTCCATGACCCACGTTAGAAACATTCCAAATATTAATCTGCCGCAATGCAGTAAACCGATTGAAAACAAAATTCCGCAAAAAACGCAAATTAAACCCTGCCGAGTCAGCAATCAGCGTTTTGGCTTGAGGGTGGGATGAGTCTGGCGACATGATTAAAACTTAGCAATAAGGTTGTCATGCTTGGACTGTAGTGAAACTATGAAGCGGCAGCAGTAATGTGGCGATCGCCGCCATAATAAAACCCTTCACTCTAAATCCCTCTCTTAAAGGAGGACTTTGAAGTAAAGGAGGACTTTGAAGGCTCCTTTTATCGCTGTCTCCTTTTCTCCTGCACCTTGCCACGCAGCCTATACTATTAGAGCGTATTCACAGACGACTAGCTAGTTTTCTCAACTTTGCATTAAGGGTCGCAAAAAGGCTATCAGAATATGACGCTGCTGGCTCACCTTATATTTCATCAGTAAAAGTCTTATTTTTTGCGATCGCAACACACTTCTCTAAATTAAATCGGTAGAATCTTTAGTAACCATTGAAAACGTCTTAAACTGCCAATTCACTAAATAAAAAGAGATATGCATATTTTTATAAAACAAGTTAAGTTCAGTTTCTTGAGGAAATAATTAAGCATCAAATTATATGAAATTAGTACTACTTAATTAGTGGCTTGCAATTAAAGATACTTCAATCATACCGACTTCTTAAATCTGAGAAGGTCTTGGAGAAAAGTATTCTCGCAGACTTGATTTAGTTGCAAAGCGCACATTTTCTAACTTTTACAGGTATAAATTGACTCTATAAGTTGCTGTCGGGCAATTCTAGTTACTCTAAATTAACTTGTTACAATTAGTTATTAAAATATTTAACTTCTAGGTTTTGATTCTTTATGCAGTATTCGATGAACCGTCTTTCTATTTTTGTAGACGGCAACAATATGTTCTATGCTCAGCAAAAGAATGGGTGGTTCTTTGATCCAAAGCGCGTTTTAGAACATTTTACTCGTGAAGCTGACACTGTTTTAGTGAATGCGTTTTGGTACACAGGGCTTAAAGATTTGCAAGACCAACGAGGTTTTCGTGATGCCCTAATTAGCTTGGGTTACACCGTCAGAACTAAGATTTTGAAAGAATACTACGACGATAATTCGGGGCGTTACTCGCAAAAAGCGAACCTGGATATTGAAATCGTGGTGGATATGTTTAATACGGTCGATCAATACGATCGCGTGATTTTATTTAGCGGCGATGGCGATTTTGAACGCGCGATCGAATTACTTCGCGGCAAAAGCACACACATCATCGTAGTTTCTACTGAAGGAATGATTGCCCGTGAACTTCGTAACGCTACTGACCACTACATTGACTTGAACGATATTCGTAAAGAAATCGAAAAAACTGATTACTAGAAACTTTATTTTATTTGCTGAATTTTATCTACCGACAGAGCGGCTTTTAGAGACACAGGCATTGCCAGCAAATGATTTGCTATTAGCCATCAAAAGCAATTAGAAAAATTTCTAACTTATTGAGAAGGAGACAAAAATCCCTGGATTGTTTCCAAGGTATTTAAAACAAGCGGTAGGCTAGTAGGCAGAACGATTGTTTTGCAGATAGGATCTTTCGCAACTATGAACACTCAGTCTCAGCCCGACCGGATTATCATCTTTGACACCACACTCCGGGATGGCGAACAATCTCCCGGTGCAACGCTCAACGTGGACGAAAAGCTGGCGATCGCACGGCAACTGGCGCGACTGGGTGTGGATGTGATCGAAGCCGGGTTTCCCTACTCCAGCCCTGGCGATTTTGAAGCCGTTCAAAAAATTGCCCGAACGGTCGGCACTGTTGATGGTCCGATTATTTGCGGGTTAGCCCGTGCCAATCGACCCGACATCAAAGCCGCTGCCGAAGCAGTGAAACCTGCGGCTCATCACCGAATTCATACCTTCATTGCCACCTCTGATATTCACTTGGAATATAAGCTGCGGAAAACCCGCGCTGAAGTGAAGGCGATCGCCACAGAAATGGTTGCCTACGCAAAATCCTTTGCCAACGATGTCGAGTTTTCACCCGAAGACGCGCTCCGCAGCGATCCCGACTTTCTTTATGAAGTGTTGGAGCAGGCGATCGCAGCCGGTGCCACCACCATCAACATTCCCGACACGGTGGGCTACACCACTCCCACAGAATTTGGCGCACTGATTCGCGGCATTAAGGAAAACGTGCCGAACATCGACCAAGCGATTATTTCCGTGCATGGTCACAACGATTTAGGCTTGGCAGTTGCCAACTTTTTGGAGGCAGTTAAAAACGGCGCGCGCCAATTGGAATGCACCATCAATGGCATTGGCGAACGGGCTGGAAATGCCGCATTAGAAGAATTGGTGATGGCGCTGCATGTCAGGCGGCAATACTTCAACCCGTTTTTGGGTCGTCCCGCTACTTCAGAAGAACCGCTGACGAAAATTGACACTCGCCAACTTTACAAAACTTCTCGTTTAGTTTCCACGCTGACCGGAATGTTAGTGCAGCCGAATAAGGCGATCGTCGGTGCCAATGCTTTTGCTCATGAATCTGGCATTCATCAAGATGGCGTGTTGAAAAATAAGCTGACCTACGAGATTATGGATGCCCAATCGATCGGCTTAACCGATAACCAAATCGTGTTGGGTAAATTGTCGGGTCGCAATGCCTTTCGCACTCGTCTGAAAGAATTAGGCTTTGATCTAACGGATCAGGATCTCAACAAAGCATTTGTGCGTTTTAAGGAATTGGCGGACAAGAAAAAGGACATCACCGATTGGGATTTAGAGGCGATCGCGCACGACGAGACACAGCAAGCACCCGATTTATTTCGATTGGAGCGAGTGCAGGTTTCCTGCGGCGACCATGCCTGCCCTACGGCAACTGTGACCTTGCGGACTCCCGACGGTCAAGAGCGAACGGATGCCGCGATCGGAACGGGACCGGTTGATGCAATCTATAAAGCAATTAATCGCGTGGTAACGGTGCCCAATGAACTGATTGAGTTTTCGGTGCAGTCGGTAACTGCCGGAATTGACGCGATCGGGGAAGTGACGATTCGCCTCCGCAATGGCGATCGCATTTTCTCTGGTCACTCCGCTAACACTGATATTGTGGTTGCCTCGGCTCAGGCATATGTCAATGCGCTGAATCGTCTATTCTCTGCGTTGCAGCAACAAGAACCCATTTCGGCTCAAAAAAGCGACATTCTTGTGGAGTCAGTAAAAGTTGCGGAAGCAACCCCTGTACAGAGCTAGTCGGATTTTCGCTAGTCCAATTTTCACAGTGAGCTTTGAAATGTAGAGAGGCTCACTGTGATTCACAAAACCGACTCATTGTAGGCAAAGGTTGAAATAGATGGGACCATTCGAGCAGTTCAAGCGCTTACCCTGGCGATCGCTAGCTCAGGCGAGCATTGTTGTAGTTTTGTTCGTGACCCTGCTGGAGTTCAGCATTGCTTTTGGGTTGCAATTTTCTCAGGTCAACGCAGCCTTACGACTATTGTTTGAGCCGCCGCTAGGATTGCTGACGGAATGCGCGATCGCCTTTGGGCTAGGGGTGCTATCTGTCATTGCTTTAGAACGTATCGATCGCGCCAGTATTCGCGCTGGCAGCCTTTGGGGATTGGTGCTTTGCGTAGTGGTCGCATTTTTGATTAAAGGATGGTTGCCGATTGGCAATGCCTTATTTCGGGTGGAGCAGCTTCAGTTGGGTGGATTATTGGTCGGCATATTTTGGCAAGGTCGTCCCTATTGGCGATCGTTCAAACAGTGGTGAGAATTTAATTGAAAATAAAGCTCTAAGCTGAGCCTTCATCCGGTTGCTCAAACGCATTCACCAACCGTTCTAAGTTATCCGTCAGCCGATCTAACCGTTTCAGCGACTCTTCCTGCGACTCAGCCAACGTTTGCACCGTATCGCTCAAGGCAAAAATCTGGTAGCCCTGCTGCTGCACTTGATTTGCCAGAGAATCTACCCGTTCTGATAATCGATCAACCGTTTCCACTGTCGCCAAAACGGCTTCTCCAATTTGCTGCACGATCGCCTCTAACTGACTGTCTTGCTCATCCACCTCAAACTCTCGCTGCTAAAACAATTCACCTATCTTGCTATCCAGAACTACCCGATAGCCAAAAACACTCATCTTTTTAAGGCTGCTTACTTTGGCTGAATTTTGGCGAGAATTGTATTTTTGTAGTAGTGCAGAACGATTTGTTGATAGCCCGTTCCTTTCTGTGCCAAATTGTGGGCACCCCACTGGCTCAGTCCCAGTCCATGACCATATCCCCCACCGTTAATTTTAAAAGTAGTGGGATTCGCCTGTCCCTGCCCCTTGGTGGATGCCGCAGCATAATCTGACAACACTGTGAATTTTGTGCTTTTCAAGCCTAGGGCATTGCGTAAAGCGTCTCCCGTCATCGTGCGAGTTCCTGCATCCCCCACAATTCGCATGGTTCTCACCCGTCCATGGGGTGTAGTTTGTGCTGTCTCCATAGAAGTAATATTACCAACTCCCGTGATTCGGGCGCTTAGTTCACTGCGAGAAAAGGTTTTCACCCATTCATATTCTGGGGAACCTTGGTCAAAATCTGGAACCGCTTTCAGATAAGGCAAAGGGCGCGTCCAGACGTTTTCAACGTTTTCGGTATGCCCACCCGATGCCGAGTGAAACACCGCCTCAATGATGCGCCCCTGATGGATTAGCACTTGTCCTGCTGTGGCATTCACCGCTGCTTGCGTAGAAGCCGCTTCATCTAAAATGCCTTTATACACTTGCCATCCAGTCGTATCGCCGACATCATACAGGCGATTTGCGGTGCTTTGCCGTTGATACAATGCATAGGAACGGGCAGCAACCGCTTGAGCTTTCAAAGCTTCGATTGGCCAGGAGGGAAACATTTCGCCGCCCAAAACGCTGTAAAGATATTGTTCCAAATCCACATAGTTGACTGCGGTTAACCCTTTAGCCGTGGGAACAACGCGAGTTCTGCCGCGATACCAGCGATCGCCAATAAATACATAACCACCTGCTGTTGGCTCAATCCAAATTTGAGTCGATTGCCAGCGATCGACTTTAACCTTGCCATTTAGAGGTTGGGCAACAAAAGCATTCATCGCCGCAATTTCGCCCAAATTACGCCCAGCGCTGTCTCGCACCAGTGCCCGTGTGGAACTGCCAACCGTCACCTGTGATACTGATTCTTCAATGCCAACCCGCATTTCAACACTCGCTTGGGCAGGCGTTGCGATCGCCACACAGCAGATCGCAGAAAACCACCAGGACTGCTTACCAAACTGAATCAGCGAAGCTTTATAAGATAGAAAAGTCTGGGAAAATCCCTTTAGCTGCATCTCTTTAATTCTCCTCATATCCCATGAATTGGCTGATTGCGGGCTTGTTAAACCATGAAACTCAAACAATAGGCTGCACACTCACAACCGACCGTCACTCAAAAATTTGCTTCGTTTAACTCAGGCTGCTTCATCCCGCCTGAACAGCAACGTTGCTTAATGTAACTCAATTTCTTTACACAGGAGCCTCTTTATCTACCGGAAGATTTGATGTTTAGTCATACCTTGATCTAGACTAATTCGCTAGATGTGTGGTGATATACCAGATCAGGTAAGTTAAGGTCGTCTTATTTAGCGTTTCACAAAGCTTTGTGAAATTTCTTGAAGCTGCCGTAGAAGGTGGACTGTATCACGACCTGACTCAACGAATAAGACGCAAATTGCTCTAATTTGCTCCCAACCATGACAAAAATGTCACTATTAGGTAAAGTCGGCATCGAATAAAGAACGAGGCTTAGTGCAGATTACTTTTCTTGGAACCAGTTCTGGAGTGCCGACACGCAGCCGCAACGTGTCAAGCGTCGCGCTGCGATTACCGCAACGGGCGGAACTATGGCTGTTTGACTGTGGCGAAGGCACCCAGCATCAGGTGCTTCGTAGTGATTTGAAAGTGAGCCAATTGACCCGCATTTTTGTCACCCATATGCATGGTGATCACATTTTTGGGTTGATGGGTTTGTTGGCAAGCTGCGGTTTAGCTGGAAATGTAGAACATGTTGATATTTATGGTCCTCCCGATTTAGAGGAATACCTCAAAGCCTGCCGTCGCTATTCTCAAACGCATTTCTCTTACCCAGTGAAAGTGCATACCGTGAGTCCGGGCGTGGTTTATGAAGATGCAGAGTATACGGTCAGTTGCGAATTGCTGAAGCATCGAGTGCCTGCTTTTGGCTATCGGGTAACTGAAAAAGATCGGACGGGGCATTTCGATGTGGAAAAAGCAGCGGCGCTAGGCATTCCATCGGGTCCGCTTTACGGCAAACTGAAGCGGGGAGAACAGATTATGTTGCCGGATGGCAGGCGAGTCAATGGATCGGATTTTTGTGGTCCGACCCTGATTGGACGCAAGCTGGTGTATTGCACAGACACGGTTTTTTGTGAATCCGCGATCGCGTTGGCAGAAGATGCAGACGTGTTAATTCATGAGGCAACCTTTGCTCATCAAGATGCTGAGCTTGCGTATCAGCGATTGCATTCCACTTCGACTATGGCGGCACAGGTGGCGTTGGCAGCCCAAGTGCAGCAATTGATCATCACCCACCTCAGTCCTCGTTACGCTCCAGGCAATACGATTGAACCGAGGGATCTGCTGATGGAAGCGCGATCGATTTTTCCAAACACGGAAATGGCAGCAGATTTTTTGACAGTCAACATTCCCCGGCGAGAACCTGCGCTGATGCAAAATCTTAAACCTTGTCCTACGATCTAGGACAAAAGGCAAGTTGGTAGTGCCCGCTCCATGTATTGTTAGACCGTGCCTCAACGTAGCGACTAGAAACTACAGTCTTTTCAGTAACTCATCGTACTCGTCGTGTGCCCCAATCCAAAACCAATAAATGTGATCGTCCGACTCCAGCAACCCCAAAACTCGATAGTCGAGACTGACACGCGCAGAATAAATCGGTTGGCGTTGACTCACCCGCTTGAACTGCAAACTGTTATGGTATGGATCTTCACGCCAGAGTTCATACGCTTTATCAGCCTGTTCTTGCGCTGCCACGGGAAGCCGATCGAGTCGTTTGCGAAATGCTTTGGTGACACTCGATTTCATGGCTTAACTGGAAAGACTTCATTCAATGGAACCGTATCACCGCTTGCGATTTCTTGCCGAACCGTGTCAGCTAAACGATCCCATTGGTTATCAGTGGTTGACTCAAATTGCTCTGTCCATTTCTGTTCGTCCTTCAGTTCAGCTATGAGACGCGACGCGATCGCATCTTGCTGATCGGCTGGCAGTTTCTGAATTTCTGAGATGGCTTGTCGAAGCAGTTCAGTCATGAGTTTAGGATTTACTGTAATACAGGAATATCCAAATTTTACTCAATGTGCTGAATCAAGCGATCGTACTAACTCGAAACAGTGGGGATTTTGGGCGAATAGTGGGCTTATCTATCGATGATTGGACATAAAAATAGCGATCGCTGAGATATACATCTGAAATTTGCGGAAAGATTCTGCCTATCCACCCAGATGGCTTGCTATACGGAAAGATTCCGTCCATCTACCTGATAGGGATGTTATGCGGAAACTATCTGCCTATTCACCCATTTCGGGGTGTTATGTGGAAACTTTCTCTCTAATAATAGTCATGCTGCTCATGCTATCAGTGAGATGGCAGCCTGAAGGTTAGTGCTTAACGTCAAGCCAGACTGAATAAATCTATGCTTTTTCACTTGTATCTGACAGCGTGTGGAGCTTTTGTGATTTGATTCTGCTAATTCTTATTCAATGAGATTCAGGAGTCAGGTGCTATGGTTTGTAGAGTTAGCTACGGCTTTTGGGGTCGAATGGTTCAAATTGGCAACATGCCCATTAGCTATAGTTCTTGGGGGCAAATACTTGCCATTGATGATATGGACATCCACTATGGTACCCCTAGGCGCATTATCCAAATTAGCAACATGCCTATTAGCTATGGTTTTTGGGGGCGAATACTTGCCATTGATGATATGGACATCCACTATGGTATTCTTGGGCGCATTATCCAAATTGGTGGTATGCTCGTCAACTATGGTTTTCGGGGTCGTGTCACTTCTATTGGTGATATGGACATTCACTATGGTACTTTTGGGCGCATGGTTGCGATTAGCAGCAGTCGAGCATCAGCTCCACTAAATGGTAGCTTGAGTCATAAACAAGTTGCTGCCCTAGTAGCCATATTGGTTCAGGAGCAAGAATCGAATAGTGCAAGTTAATCTAGCAGTAGCACTTGATCGAAAAATAAACGGTGATCGCCACATAACAACCCCAATGCACACCGACCGCCGAGAGATTATCGGTTGGGGTTCAGAGTTGTCTGCGGCGGGTGATTGGGAACGTTATCTCGTCAGACCCCAAAGCAAGGTTAGGTTCTAGATGAGTTTGCCTTGGGAACGACAAGGAGTATAGGGTCAGTTTGAAGAGTCGAAAGGTTTAGTGGTTCGTGAGATTTTGCAGGCGATCGCAAACTTACGCCAATCACATCTGGGAATCGACGGGCGATCGCACTCGGCAAATCTCAATGTTGGCTGATGTCTTTTAACGGTGTGCCTAGCTGACTCAAGTTCAAGGCATAGCCAGCGGTGACGAGGTAGACGGTATCGGCGATCGCCCCAATCTGTCGGGTGAGATGACCCAAGCGATCGCGAAAGGTGCGCCCCAAAGGATAAGCAGGCACCACGCCCCATCCGGTTTCTTCGGCAACTAAAATGACGATGTTTGAGGTTGATTGGAGACTGTCAAGCAGTGTTTGCGTTGTTTTTTTCCAGTCCTCTTCTGGCTGATCTAAACAGTTTGTTAGCCAGGTGCCCAAAGAATCGACCAGCAAGCAATGGTCAGCGGGCGCTGTGTCAATTGCCTCCGCTAAGTGGAGCGGCACTGCTTGAGTCGTCCAGTCTTTGGGGCGGCGATCGCGGTGGCGTTGAACTCGCGATCGCCACTCTAGATCGGCTGGATCAATCTGAGAGGTTGCCACATAGATCACCGGATCGCCAACCTGAGCGGCTAGATCTTCTGCCCATTCACTCTTACCCGATCGGCTGGGTCCGGTGACCAAAATGAGATGTCTTGACATAAATTTTAGAAAAGTATTGAAAATTGTGCATCAACAGGCTGCAAATCATCAATTTGAGTGTTTACTATAAACGGGATGGTCTAAAAAATTGACGTTAGTTTCGGAAGTAAGAGAGTAGGTTGCAATGAAACCAGATCTGAAACGAATAGAAGCCGCCCTCCAGCAAATGGATGTTCGCACGGTAGAGCAATCTGTATTGGTTGAACCGTGGTCAACAGAAGCCCATTTATCACTGCCATTTTACTTGGCAGATCACAATATTCTGGCAGAAGGAGCGATCGCGCAGCCTCTCTTTATGCCCTTTGCTTCCCCTGCCTCTGCAAATCCTGCTTCGATGCCAGTGAATGCGGCTCTCGCAGTTAGCTTACTGCAAGAAATGCAATCCACTCTAAACGGTTGGCAAACTGTTCTACAAACGCTGACTCTGCAAGTTGAGGCAATCTATGCAGAAGGACCTATGGTAGACGGTTGGCTAGAAATCGAGGAAAATAGCGGTGGCTATTGCCTCTGCGGACTGAGTGAAACGGGACAGCCCTGGGTGCGCGATTGTCCGGCGGAACAGGTGCCCGATGTCAGTTTGGCGATCGCGCGCTTTCAACGCTTTCAGCATATTTTGGGTCGTAAACGCAAAATGGAGAGCTGCTTAGCTCGATTAACCGAAGCCTTGATCGAGTTACATGGACAGGTGCTTGACTCAGAACCCTGATAGCGAAACCCTTTCACCTGCTAAAAAAAGGCATTGTTTCTATTGATTGCTTCTCACATCGCCCAACACCGCCATGACTGCCACTCAAGTTTCTGCTGAACCTCAGCTTAATACGCCTACTTCTATCCGGCAGGTTATTCAAGATGCTTGCGATCGCGGGGCTTCCGTCGTTTACCTACAAATGGGTCGCCCGCCGTTTTATCGCATCAATGGCGAAATGCTACCCCAAGGGCATTTTTCTGCGGTCACTGCGGATCTGTTTCAGCACTATCTTCAAGAAGTGCTTTCGCCCCCA
>Ga0163154_10002945_pt1 | contig 24259 bp, 30 predicted proteins | sample OliLakLV19MP9P1_FD_148649 | JGI IMG/M metagenome (GOLD analysis project Ga0163154, IMG submission 148649) | Freshwater microbial mat bacterial communities from Lake Vanda, McMurdo Dry Valleys, Antarctica - Oligotrophic Lake LV.19.MP9.P1 | ecosystem: Environmental > Aquatic > Freshwater > Lake >... | reverse complement strand
GTGGTAACACATGGACAGGACGTGTCCATACAGCCGAACGTAGTGCCTCTGCCTGCGCCTTATGGCAAGGGTAAGTGCAAGCGTGCTGTAGAAGCTGCGCCGCTTTAGCGGCAGCAGAGCGTCACATCCACGCCACCCCTGCCTGACGAATACCCTGTATAGATGCAGAAATTCGTCCCCAGCTGGGGTGGTTGTTATTTAAGGTGTTTTCACATGCTCAGAAAATGGTTGTCCATCGCTATGCTGTTCGCGTTATTGCTCCCTGTCACTGCACAGGAGGACGACTCGTCGCTCAAAACGACCTTCCGAGGCGGCCTGAACCGTACCGGCGTGTATGAGGGAGAAGGGTTACGTACCGAGCCGGACGTGGCGTGGTCAAGTGACGTGCCGCGTCCGGTGCGGACGACCCCCGCCGTCGCGGATGAGCGCATATTCATCGGCAGTGAGGAAGGCACGCTGTACGCCTTTGACGCGCAAGACGGGGCAGAACTCTGGCGATTAGACATCGCATCCCCCTTTGTTAGCACCCCTGCGGTGGTCGGCACGACGCTGTATATCGGCGGGCTGGATAAATATGTCTACGCCTTCAGCGCCGAAACCGGCGAAAAATTGTGGGAATCGCTCACCTTTGGCGGCGTCTATTCTTCCCCGGCGGTATCGGACGGCGTGGTCTATATCGGCTCACTGGATGAACGCCTGTACGCGCTGGATGCCCTGACCGGGGAGGCGCTCTGGTCATTCGACACGGGTGGGCAAGTCTGGTCATCGCCCGCCGTGGCGGATGGCGTGGTCGTGGTCGGCAATCGCGCCGGAGTCATCACCGCGTTGGACGCGCAAACCGGCGCGTTGGTCTGGCAGGCTGAGGCCGATGAAGGGATTGACGCCACGCCCGCCGTGGCCGATGGCGTGGTCTATATCGGCTCGTATGACCAAAATTTATACGCGCTATCGCTGGAAAATGGTCGCCCGCTATGGTCGGTAGATACCGGCTCGATTATTTATGCGTCAGCGGCGGTGACGGATGAGACGGTCTATATCACCCAGTATGATGGCGTGCTGTTGGCGCTCAATCGCGCAGATGGCGCAGAACTCTGGCGGGCAAGTGTTGGCTCAATCGCGTATTCATCGCCGACGGTGGTCGGGGATGTGGTGTACGCGCTGAGTGAGGCGGGCGGGCGGCTGTATGCGTTCGATGCGGCCAGCGGGGAGGAATTATGGTTCGTTGTGACCGGCACGCAAGGGGATTACCGTTCGTCGTCGCCGGTCTGGGCGGATGATACCCTGTATATCGGCAGCAACAGCGAGGGCGTCATCGCCTATCGGTAAGCGGTTAGGTGCAAGTAAATGAGGTGAAAACTACAAGATACGAGTCGATTTTGCGGTATCTTGCCTCTTTTTCCTCGCACCTAAAATTTACGCCGTCGCGCCAGCCAACAAGCCGCGCACCGTCTCTAGGATGACATTCGGCGGCGTCGGCTTACGTAGCCCCGCGTCCGCCCCCATCGACCCCAGATACTCAGAGGAAATCGCGTCGCTGCGTGCGCTGTACATCAAAACTGGGATGTGCGCCAACAGTGGGTTCGACTTGAACCGAATACAGGTGTCCCCGCCCGACAGCCCCGGCATCATGTCGTCAAGGATGACGAGGCTAGGCGAATGCCGCTCGGCCACCTTAATGGCGCTCACGCCATTATCTGCCGTCAGCACTTCATACCCCGCACGCTCGAACGTCAGTTGTAGGATGGTTAATAGAGCTTGGTCATCATCGACTACCATGATTGTGGTCATATCTTATTGCACCCAACTACGCCATTGTTAAAAGTGATTGACAAAATTGTAACATGCTGTGTGGCGCAGACGGTGTAACAATAATGATACCCTTCTTAATGCTTTGGGCGTATTTCTGGGCTTATTTCAGCGCCTCCAGCATCGTGGCAACGTCCGTAAACTTCAGGCGCGGGCGTCCCAATCTTGCACCAGCTGCTTGCTCTAATACATCTAACCGTTGCCAATCACTGAATGTCACAAATTGAGTCTCACGCTCCCTCAAGACGCCCTCAAGCGCCGTCCGGCTGGCGGCGGGGTGGTCTAATATTCCGGCGCGGAAATCGGTCAATAGTGACTCGGCGGTCTCGATAGAATCGGGTTTATTCGTCCCGATGATGCCCGACGGGCCACGCTTAATCCAACCGACGGCATACATCCCCGGCGCATCGGTCACGCGCCCCAACTGATTCGGGATTGTCCCGCTTTTGGCGTCGAACGGCAGGCCTTCCAGCGGCACGCCCTTATATCCCACCGAACGGAACACCAGTTCACATGGGATAACCTCGGTCTGGTCGGTGGCTTGCGCGGCCAGACTGCCGTCCGGTTTGTGAGTTAACACGTTTCTAACGATTTTGACCCCTTCAACTTTTTCTGTCCCCAGAATCTCTACAGGTGAGGTTAGAAAACGCAATATGATGCGGCGGGACTTGCCGGTGGGCGGGCGCTGGGCGTAATCGGCCAATAACGCGAGGTTTTTCTCGGCGTCGCGGTCTGGGCTGAGTTTCAGGGCTTCGGCGCTCAGAGAGTCAAGCGCGGCGTCCTCTGGGGCGACAATCACATCGGCGTCGGCCAATTCGCCAAATTCTTTTAGTTCCGCAGGGGTGAAGGCGGCCTGAGCCGCGCCACGCCGCCCCAACATCACGATTTCACGCACGCGGCTGAGGTCGAGCGCGTCGAGCGCATAATCCGCGATGTCGGTGCTGACCAATTCCGCGCAGGTTTTGGCGAGGATGCGTGCCACGTCCATTGCGACGTTGCCGACCCCGACCACGACGGCGCGTTCGGCAGATAAATCGAACTGGCGGTTTTTATAATCAGGGTGGCCGTTATACCAACCGACGAATTCGGTAGCGGCGTGGCTGCCGGGGAGGTTTTCACCGGGGATGCCCAACGCCCTATCGGTCTGTGCGCCGACGGCCAAAATCACCGCGTGATAGTGGGCGCGGAGGTCGTCTATGCTGAGGTCTTTACCGAGCGCGACGTTGCCATAGAAGCGGAAGCCTTCGCGGGCGGCGGTCTTATCGTAGACCTTCGTCACGGATTTGATTTTATCGTGGTCAGGCGCAACGCCGCCGCGCACCAAGCCAAACGGCGTGGGCAGCCGGTCAAACATATCGACCTCGACGGTCAATCCGACCTGCTTAAAAAGATGTTCTGCGGCGTAAAACCCGGAAGGGCCAGAACCCACCACCGCAACACGCAGCGGACGTTCCGGGGAACCAAGCTCAGACATGGGGTATCCTTCATCATCGTTATCATCAACGAAACTATACCCCTATTATAACCCAACCTGTCGCTACAATCGTTCGCGGTTGGCACGGCGGATGACCCATGCTGTCGTCAGCGCCGACGCCCAATTGACGACCAAATCATACACCGATGCCGTCCTGTCTGGGACGAAACTCTGGGCAAATTCGGTGGCGACGCTATAGAAGATGGCGAAAATCACCGTCACCAGCAGGGCGCGGCGCAGCGGTAGGCGCGTGACCAGCGCCCATGTCCAAACTGAGACAATCAAGATGAATACGCCGATATGCCCGCCGGTCAGGAAAATCTCGCGCCCCAAGTCGGGCGGTCCCGGAGGGGCGGGCGGGTGCTAGATTGCAGCAGCATAATGGTCGTAATCAGCGTAAGGGTAGCAAAACTGCGACAGAATTTGGACACCCCAGTATCCAAAAGCAAGCCAAACAACCGCTCAAAGACGCGGCGGCAATCAATGCGACTCGGTGGGCATTGTGGAGACGCATGGATACATTAGGCATGCCATTGGAAGTCGGCACAGGGAGACGAACGAAATTTAATCGAAGAAAACAGGACTATCCAAAGGCGCATTGGATTGACGCGGCTTGTGTAGGAGAAAGTGGACAACGAGTTTACATCAACCCAAGCTATGCGCCGGTTCAGATTAAGGCCACAGGCCATCAATCGCGCCAAATGTGTCGCGTTGATAAGTACGGCTTCCCACGAACCAGCGCCAACCAAGGGCGCGTCCACTTTGGCTTCCAAACGGGGGATATAGTTAGGGCGGTGGTCACAAAAGGAGTAAAACGCGGTATGTATGTTGGGAGAGGCAGTGTAAGGGCTAGTGGTTTTTTCAATATCACCACCCCCACCGGAACGGTTCAGGGTATCAACTATCGCTATTGTAACCCGATTCACAAATCTGATGGCTATCTTTACGAGAAAGGAGAGGCGCTTTCCTCCGCTACCACAAGGGTAGTGGTATCCCCGCGCCAAGTTCAATGAATTGATGCTATCCTTAAAAATACGTAGAAAATCCTTATGATAGAGTCTCAACTGAACATGACCCCACAAGAATTTGACGCATTTTTAGCGCAACCCGAAAATAATGACCGCCGCTTTGAGTTGGTCGATGGCGAGTCGGTTGAGAAAATCTTTAGCACTTTTCATAAAGCGCTGATGAATCATATCAGTGGCGCCCTGCAAACCTATCTCGATAGCCGTCCCATCGCTACCCTGACCAGCCAAGCATATCATCCCATACCCGGAGATACCGAAACTCGGTATCAATCAGACATCGCCGTGACGGGAGATGACATCATCTCACCAGAAACAGAGTCGCCCGCCCCCCAGATGCCCGACCTCATCATCGAGGTGAAATCACCCAGTCAGACCTATAAGCACCTGCGCCGGAAGGCCGATGCTTATCTCACGCATGGGGCGACGTTGGTTTGGGTGATTATCCCCGCAAAACGACTGGTTGAGGTCTACCGCGCACACGGTGACCTCGACATCTTGACCGATGCCGACACCTTAGACGGCGAAGGTGTGCTGCCCGGTTTCCAGTTTCCGGTCTATTCTATTTTCGACTCGACGCGCCAGACCACACCGAGACAGTTTCAGCGCACGCCCACCGCGCTCCCGATTAACACCCCGTTGATTCCGCCCAATGCCTATCCGTTACACCCGTGGTGGAAAGGGAAACGGCAGAAGGTCTATCACGCCATCTCGCCTGCGCTAGATGAAATGCCCGCCCAACGTTGGCCGATTCAGTTCACGGTTTATTATTTCCAGTGGCGCGTCTCGCGGCTAATATGGTCGCTCATCGCGGTTTTGACAGCGATTTTCATCTTGATGTCAACGAGACCGGCGCAAACAATTTTCACCTATGGACTCAATACCACCAGCATCCTGCTCAAACAGGAATACTACCGGATGCTGACTTTCTCGCTGCTTCACATCGACATCGTGCATCTGGTCTCTAACGTGTTGGGGCTTTGGCTGATGGGGCGGCGACTTGAACCGCCGTTCGGTTTGCGGCGACTGGCACAACTCTTGTTTTTCTCCACCCTATTCACGGGTATGATTTGGACGATGTTTTCCACCAATTCCTTCCGGGTATCGGTGGGCGCATCAGCGATGGTGTATACCTTGCTGGGCGCGGCGCTCATGCACATTCAAGTCAACCGGAAAGTGCTGGGCGAGGAATACATGAAGCATTTTGGCCGCCTGTTGGCGATTATCGCGTTTTTGGTGACGACGGATGTACTCGCTAATACCATGAATAGCATGACGCAAATTGATGTGCTAGCGCACGCGGGGGGATTCATCAGTGGGGCGTTCATCGCGTGGTGGATTGCGCCCCGGATGCGATTCACCATCAAAGGGCTATATGGCGTGACCGTACAAGCCATTGTAGAGGACGACAATCCGCCAAACTCCCGCTCTAAGTGGCTTTTTATCGCCTTATCGGTCATCGCACTCATCATCCTAATGGTGATTCAGCGCCAGCGTTGGCCGAGCGTTTTCTCATAGGCGATTACCGGTTTAATGGGTGTTTTTCTAGACTTACGCCTGTTTTTCGCCTATGCTAATTCATATCAAACGGCTAATGGAGGGATGATTTAAAATCCAAACGATCTTTGATCGGGGTTTTAGCATAAAACACACCCAAATAATCGTTTGAATTTGTTTCGATTTCCCCATAATGTGAAATGGTTGAACCTATCGCTAATCCGCCGCCGAGGGTTAAAACCCCCGTCTAATGCACTGCAAAACGTAACTACTCAGCCCCTATTTGAGGGGAAAACGGGATTTTGACCGGTACTCAGCCCAATCATCTGAGGGGAGAACTTCCCCACGACTCAGCCAATTTGACGCGCTACGTCATCAAATTGAGGGAAGAAATGATGGCTGAGTAGTTACTGCAAAACCCACTAAAGTGGGTTGCTTGGTTCAAGAGTCGGGAAAAAAGAGTCCCTTTAGTGGACTTTTCTTTCCCTCAGCCCGGCACTTTAGTGCTGGGCGGCGGATGAATCTGGACATTATTTATAGCGGGGGTTGAGTCGCTACAAACCGAGATTCGGATGCGCTTGGGGTCTGATGCGAGCATTGATACGCTATCCTTGCTCAATGAGCTACGCGAGGAAGAGTCGTGACCTCTGTCATCCTCGATTCCGGTATATTGATTGCGAGCGTCTACCCGGAAACAGTCACCTCTCAAGCAAAAGGGTTACTCAAACAACTACAGGTCGAACAAGCACCAATCCATGCCCCAACGTTGTTGCGATATGAACTAAATTGCTGTGTCGCGGAAAGCGGTTTATCAATTTTCAAACATTTTGTGGCTCAGAACTTGGCAATCATAAGAGGCAGGTCACATGCCAGATGAAATACTACGCCGCCTAATGGCCGAGCAGCACATCCCCGGCCTCGCGCTCATCCTCCAATCGGGCGAGAGGCGACTATATGAGGGCTATCACGGTTTCGCCAACCTCGAACACCGCGTGCCGGTCACATCCGAAAGCGTGTTTGAAATCGCCTCGGTGACGAAATTATTCACCACGCAAATCATCTTACAGATGGCGCAGCGTGGTCAACTTGACCTCGACTCAACGTTGATTGACCACTTGCCGGAGATTATCCCAACGGCGTGGTCGGCGGTCACGGTGCGGCATGTATTGACTCATCAATCGGGCATCCCAGACTATACCAACCCACCGGAATATTGGGCGCTGACTCGCCGTAATAAAACTCACACAGAGGTCTTGGCGCTGGTGAATGACAAGCCGCTGAAATTTACCCCCGGCACGCGCAATAGCTACGACAACACTGGTTTCTATCTGCTCGGTCTGTTGATTGAAACCATCTGCGCCGAACCTTATGCGGATGTGCTGCAACGGGTGATTTTTAAGAGGTCGTTTGGAAATTCATCGGGCGGACAAGTCTCGCCCCTACAGGACATCCTGTGACGCGATTTTGAATACACATCGTCAGAAATTTTGTAGGGGCGACGCTTGCGCGCCCGCCGTGAATAAACGATAAATCAGGTCTAATGTCGAATATTCAAACGGCCTCTAACCGATTCAAAAAATTTATGAAGAAGCGCGGGAACATCGTCCTTACAGGGCGTATCATAGGACATACGGCGGGTTAAAACGCGCAATCTGGTGATATGCTTTCCAGAGAGATTGCTTATCATTGGAGAAACCTATGCGACGCGCTCTAACCTTTTTGGTCGGCGTATGTGCAGCCGCCCTACTGCTGACCGCGCTGATGCCGGGACAAGCACAAGATGCCACGCCCTTCCCGCCAGAGGCTACCGTCGTTCCAGAGGGTGCGGTGTATGGCGCACCGGGGAATTGCACCGTCAGCCCGGATGAATCGCAAATCGCGCTAAATGGGTACGCGGTGTTCAGTTTGCCTACAGGCGAAAAGCGCTATGACATTGCCGGTTCTGCCGCCGTCTACAGCCCTGATGGGCGCTATCTCAGCACCGTCAAGGGCGGTCTGTATGATGCTCAGACCGGTGAACAACTCATCGATTCAAGCGCTTATCCGAACAACTTCGACGTTTTTGAGCGATTCAGCCCCGACGGCAGTTTGTATATCGATACGGCGGGGGTCTATGAGACGGCTACCGGCGAACAACTTATTCCCTTAGACACAACCTATAGCGCCGATGAACCCAGCGCCTCCCCACAATTTCTCGCCAATGGGGACATCATCATCTACTACCAGTTTCCTAACGTTGATATAGCCTCACGGCATATTCAAATCGTCGTGCATGATGCGAAAACACGCGACGTCATTTTCGACCTAGACGAGTATGGTGTAACCCTCGGTTATGCCTCATTCAACCCCGATATGAGCCGTGTCGCTATTAGCGGGGTTGGGGTATTCGCTTATCCAGAGATGACCAAAGTCTACGATTTGCCAACAGCGGATTCAGTCTGGCGCAGTGCTAATTTCAGCGATGATGGCGCGATCATATCATTGCAAGGGATTTCTAACCAAGAGTTATTGCTGGGTTTTCTGGATGCCGAAACGGGGGACTACATCAACCAGTTTGTTTTGAACATCCCAAACCCACTACCAATGGAACGCCTGCTTTACCTATCGCCAAACCTGACCAAATTAGCGTTCCCGAACCTATCACAAGTCGGTACAGGGCGTGACACCATCTATACCATTTACGGCTGGCGAATCATTGACGTGCGGACGAATGCGTTGATTAAAGAATTCACCACCAATGATGTCGATGGCGTCCGGGCGGAAATCTATGGTGAGCCGTCTGACCTCGACCCGAATTCCAAGCGCTTTGAAGTTAATGGACGCTATGTCACCAGTGAAGGCGTCTTTGACGTGGCGACTGATGCACTCATCCTGCCGCTTGCGGGATTTAATTCGCTAGCGCTGACAAATCATGCGACGTATGCCGTCAGCCAGAACCCGTGTACAGTTTGGCTGTTGCCTTAAAAGCCGTGATGAGTCCTGAGTCCCAAGTCTTGAGTTTTGATGAGACATAGCGTGCGCTGAATGTAAGGCACAAAAGAGATTTGGGCGATTCTTCGATCCGTTCTCACAGAGGGAAACTTATGAAGCACACTTGGACAATCACATTCGGCGTATTCGTAGCCGCAATACTGCTCACCGCGCTGATGTCCAGTCAAGCCCAAGACGCCACGCCCTTCCCGCCAGAGGCTACGGTCATGCCGGACGGTGCAATTTTCATCGCACCGGGGCGGTGCTTGGTCAGCCCAGACGAATCGCGCATCGCGGTCAGGGATTATGGCGTATTCGATTTACCCGATGGTCAAAAAGCCTTTGACCTGACCGGCGACGCCATCCTGTATAGCCCGGACAACCGTTATTTTGTGGTCAGTGGCGTGGGGCTACACGACTCGCAAACCGGCCAATTGCTAATTGAGTCACCATCCCGATACCCGTCATTCAGCCCAGACAGCCGCTTCTACATCGCCTACGACATCGTTTACGCCCTCCCAAGCCTAGAACAAGTGACAGACCTTGACCGTGAAGGGGACGGTGTGAATTCGTATAGCTGGGGGAGATTTATCAACAATGACCTGTGGTACACCTATGAAAAAACCTTCACTACAGCAGACCAAACCATGCTGACTTTCGTCAATGCCACGACATGGCTTCCAGTGTTAGATACAAGCATATACCTGCCGATGACGCCTATCAGCTTCAGCCAAGACTTCCGGCGCTATGCCGTGGGCGGGGTCGGTGTGTTTGAACTGTACAGCGGCGAAAAGCTATTCGATCTCTCGGAAGGTTTGGCGCATTTCAGCACCGACTCGGCCACCATCCTGATGACCCCGCGCCTTTATCCCCCGCCGAGCGATATTGCGTTGGCGTTTTTGGATGGCGAGACAGGGGCAACCCTTAACCAGTTTAGCGTTCCGGGATTGGTTTATAGCGACATCATGTCTTATGGCGCGTTCTTCACCAGCCCCGATATGTCCAAAATCGCCATGCCGGATGTCTTGAATATCGGGGTAGACGGACAAGAAAATTATGTCTTGCAGGGATGGCGTCTAATAGACGTGCGGACGAATACGCTCATCAAACAATGGCGTGATAACAGCGTCGTCAGCGCTTATCAGGAATTGGGTCGGCCTGTCCCGACCAGCCATCGTATTATCGACGGACGTTATGTGATAGAGGGACAGGGCGTGTTTGATGCGGCCACGGACGCCCTCGTTATGCCGCTGATCGGTCAAGCCCCCTATCTGACAGAGGGCGGGACGTATGCCGTCACGCAGAATCCGTGTACAGTGTGGCGGCTGCCTTAAAAGCAGTGATGAGTCTTGAGAATGGGGCAATGGCAAGATAATCCTTTAGGGGTGCGCTTATATGTCACACCTAACCTAAAATCCCATAAGCCAAGATGTTATCCGTTTAGACAAAGGAAAATTGTATGAAACGCGCATGGATGCCCATGCTTGGTGTGTTTTATGATAACTACTCAGCTCCTATTTGAGGGGAAAACGGGATTTTGACCGGTACTCAGCCCAATCATCTGAGGGGAGAAATGATAGCTGAGTACTTACTCAAATTCTTGCGGGGTCATATTCAATTGAGACTCTATCACAAGGATTTGATACGTATTTTTAAGGATAGCCTCGGTTCGTCATAAAACGCCAAAGACATTATTATGGGCGGGGAGATGACCCCGCCCACGATATAGACAGTCAATTACCCGCCTTATGTGTGAGCGATTGAATGATTATTCTCCCGCGCGAATTTTCGGACCGCTGAGGGGACGACCAAATAACGGGGCAAAGACACAGAAATCGAACACACCAGCCGCAAGCGGGACGACCCCGATGACAGCCACAATAATTCCAGTTGTGCCGCTCAATCCCACAAGTCCCAGAACGATTAAAGCGATACCCGCCACGATGCGGACGATACGCCCAGTAGACGAAGCCATAAAGTTGACGAAGGCATTCATGTGATTATCTCCTCTGTTTGTGAACTATATTGCCAGTATAGGCGGAGCATTAGGAGATGTCGGTGATAAAGTCACCGAGCAGTCTGATTTTTGAGCAAATCAGAATCGAGGATTTCAATCGAACCGCGCCCCACGCGAATAATTCCCCGCTTAGCCATGTCTTCGAGGATGCGGCTGATGACCTCGCGTGAACTACCCAATTCAGCCGCAATTTCTTGATGCGTCCCGCTAATCGGATTATGTACCCTGCTGCGTTCCAAGAGCAGGATGGCGACGCGAATATCCATCCGGCGGAAAGTGACCTCATCTAGGATTTCCATTACGGATGACAACCGCTGTGACAGGAGCGCAAATACGAAATCCCGCCACAGATCATAGCGTCCTATCCAGTCGCGGAAAATATCTGAGGGGATCATGACGGCTTCAGCATTCTGTTCTACGGTGGCAATGGCTGAGAACGACTGTCGGGAGAGAATGGCACTGGCGGTCAAAATGCAGGATTCGCCCAAACCAAACCGATACAGCGTAATTTCGCGTCCCGTTTCCCCTATTTTGTATACACGCACTACACCGGATACTAGCAGTGCAATAGCATTCACTTCATCGCCTTCGACAAATACATCTTTGCCAACAGGAATACGTGCCAAAAATGCTGTCTCTTTAAATACACTCAGTAGTTGGGCATCAGCCTTACGTAAGATGGGTAATGTAGGCAGAATTCGTGTAAATTGATCTTTGCTAATCATGCGGTAGTCCAGACATCCTAATGTGGTGATGAAACGATGTACGTGATTGTTTCATCACCTTCATTTTTGAGTAGTTTCAAGCGTACACCGAAACTGGTTTTCGACATCCCCGATTTTCACTATACGCGGGGAGGCGTTATTGAGTATTTGCCAACACAGTTGCAACATCGCTCGCTAATGATTATAGAGCATTCATTATGGTAACTGCTCGGGCTGGAATGCCAGACACAAATAATCAAAAGAAATGTCCCCCGCTTCCCCGTAATGCACGCTTGACGGGGTGAGTAGATTCAGCAGAATCAGACTCGCTTTATCCAGCGATTCTAGTTGTTCGGCGGTGAATTTCGACACTTTGATCATGTGCCTAATGCACCTGATTTTTACTTTTTGCGTAACTACTCAGCCATCATTTCTTCCCTCAATCTGATGATATAGAGCGTCAAATTGGCTGAGGTGTGTGGGAATTCTTCCCTCAGATGATTGGACTGAGTACCGGTTAAAACCTCGTTTTCCCCTCAAATAGGGGCTGAGTAGTTACTTTGTATTGCTCACCGCCCTGATGCCGGGACAAGCGCAAGACGCTACCCCATTCGAATTAGAGAGAGTAGCGCTACCAGAAGGCGCAGTTTTTAGCGCTCCGGGAAATTGTGTGGTCAGCCCGGATGAGACTCAGATTGCGGTTGATGAATATGGGGTTTTCAGTTTACCAGACGGCGAAAAGCGATACGATATCACGGGGTATCAATCCCTATATAGCCCAGATGGTCGTCACGATGTTGAAACTGAAACCCTTATCCTACCGATGACGGGGCTTCATGGTCTAGCATTAACTTTAGGCGGGACATACGTGGTATCGCAGAATCCATGTACGATCTGGACTCTGCCTTAACTTACCCAACAAAAAACGGACGCCGTTATCCGGTGTCCGTTTTTTTGACTCACACTGCTTTGCGTGCGAGCCGTGGCTTTATGCCGCGCAACATCCCAATCACAGACAGGTCTTCATCAATATCCGTCCAATGGATTCCAGTTAATCCGAGTTCAACCCGATTAAGCGCTTCTGGTTGAGCCGTCGCAAGCCGTGGATACCATGATAGGGGTGTGGCAATTTGTCGTCCATCTGCCAATGTGACACGGAGCATCGCGTCGATAATGGCGATACCAACCGGACGATCTTCAGGACGGGGTGGAGTTATCATGGCAAGACTTCCGGCAGGCCGGGGAGTTGGAAGGCGTTGATGATGAGGAACAACTTGAGGTCGTCCGAGAGGATTCGGAGCTTCTCTAGCGCGGTTGGGAGCAGCGGGACGCTCTCGACGATATACTTGCCGCGACTCGGGTCGGTAAATTCAGGACCATTTCGCCGCGCCAAATCATAGTGCAGCAACGTACATAGATAGTATAATTGGCGCACCAACAAATCGGAGCCGCGATGAGACTGGCTGATGTACACCAGTTTCTTGATATCTACCGCCCCGCCCAATTCTTCGCCCATCTCACGCTGCAAGGCAGCATGAAAGGTCGCGTCGGTGGGTTCAACACCGCCGCCGGGAGCGACATAATACGGGGGGACGCCCGGTTTTTCGCGCCGGATGAGGACCAACCGATTGTCGCTGTCGAGAAGGATAGCGCGCACGCGGTTTTCAACGCGCATAGGGACGCTGCGCTCTTTCTTTGAGGCCGGACTCTGGTGTGTTTGCACAGGTGACGCCAAACATTCAACTTCGCTTAATCCGTCTATGGTATAGTACACAATCAAGATGTTAAAGGGACGATTCGCAATGCTATCAACCGTGCGCCGTGCTTGGCACAGTTACACCGAATTGCCCGACTTTGGTTGGGCGAGATTAGTCTCCGATTTGTTCAGTCCGCCCGTCATCTGGGGTGCGTTGGCGATCCCGATTGCGTTACGAGATGCCCCCACCCGTGGCCTCGCCCTGATGTGGGCAGCTGTCTATATCCTATTGGTGTGCATCGTGCCGCTGATTTACATTTCCATCATGATTAAGCGCGGAAAAATCAGCGATATTCACCTGTCTGACCGGAGCGAGCGCGTCAAACCGCTGATCGTCTCCCTGATTTCGACAGGCGTGGCGTGGTTGGCGCTTCGAGCGATGGGCGCGCCGTCGGTTGTGCCACAGCTTGCCTTGACCACGCTGATCCAAATCGGCATCCTCGCCCTCATCACCCTGATGTGGCAAATCAGTATGCATACCATGAGTTCCGGCGCAGCGGTGGTCGGTTCTACCCTGATTTATGGCCCAATTGCGGCCTTCATCACCATACCGATGCTGTTTTTGGTGGGGTGGGCGCGACTGAACCTGCACAAACACACGCTCGCCCAAGTCATCGCCGGGGCAACCCTCGGACTGGTCATCCCCGCCTTAATACTGGGCAGGGCGTAACCCCTAATCAAGCGTTTTCATGAGGAAGTTCTTATGACCTCTAAAATAATTACCTTGCCAGATGGAAGAATCGCCCATTTGGTTGAGGTTGATTTTGATGTGGTGGCGGAGACTTGGAATGAATATCTCCTCGCAGATAGCCTTCGCATCAGAATCAAGAATATCGTGACCAAAATCTTTTTGCTGGTCGATGATGAGGGCAATAGCATTCTTGATGCCGATGGTATCCCAGCCGTCAGTATTGATGGGCAAATCATCACCGCCTCAAAGCGGGCAAACGGAGCTTCATCATGATTCTAACGACTTATCGCACCTTCCAGAATCAGACCAACTACACGGGGGGGACAATACCAATGACGCAAACACCTCCCGTATCCTCCACAATTTCCACGACAGAATATACGGTTTTGCCGATGGGTATGCATCCTGAACAGGCTTGGTTTTGGACTGAGGAATGGCAATCAAAAGAACAAGAGGCAGACGCTGATATTGCCGCAGGCCGTTATACAGAGTATGACGATATCGACAGCTTTCTTTCTTCTCTCTAAACCGAAAGAAGCTGTCCATGAGATTCCGCAAACTAGACAGCTTTGAAACGGACTTTGACGAATTACCTGCGCCGATTCAGACATTGGCGAAAGAAAAATTTCGTGTCACGGTGCAAGACCCTAACTATCCCTCGCTGAGAGTTAAAAAGATGCAGGGACACAGTTCAATATGGGAAGCACACATCAATATCCAATACGTTTTCACCTTTGAATGGGACAAAGACCTTCAAACCGGTGAGCGTATCATCGTCCTTCGCAGAATCGGCACACATCAAGTCTACAAAAATCCATAAGAATCGGTTTTACGGATTCCCGATTCCCCACACCTGCACATCACCGCCGCGCACCACATACAAGCGTGAGCCGTCCGGCGAGAATCCGAGTTCCGTCACGCCGTCCAACGCATATTGCGCCAGCGGATACGCGACAACTTCCGCGTGCGGGATATTCCACAACGTCACATAACCGTCTTGATAGGTCGCTATCAGAGTCGAGTCGGGGCTAAACATGCTAATCGTGCCGTGAATATCGGGATTCACGAGTCCGCCCTCAAGGCTGTATAGGCCGGTTTCGGTCAAGAGAAATTGATTATCTGGGCTAAATGTCGCGTAGCGCGTATTAGGGATGGTCAAAATCGGTTCAAGGTCGGCGCGTGTTGACTGCGGCGCGAGGTCTGCTGTGCGGAATACTTCGGTCAGCGCGGTGTGCGGTTGATACATCTCGTCATAGATTTCGACCCCTAGGGCAATCATCTGTTCATCAGGGCTGAATCTCACGCCGCGCACATTGAAATATTGGCTACCGTCGGCTGGACTCGGATAGGTCAGAAGCGCGACTTGTTCCGGCTGCGCGGTGGTTAGGTCAAAACGGAGTAATCTCCCATTGGTGGCGTATAGGGTGGTTTGGGCATCCGTGAAGGCGAACGAGTCGGCGCGACAACCATCTAAAATGCTAATGACCTTTGAGTCGTCGAGGTCGTTCATAGGCCAATCGGTGAAGGGGACGACATAGGTGAACGAATTCCCGTACATATAATCGCAGGAATTGTCATAGCTTATCGCGTAATTTCCCCACAAAATGAACGCGCCCCGGATATAATCGCTGGTGAAACTTTCGCGATATGGTTCACCACTAGGCGCGATGAATTCGGTGAAAATGCCCCCTTCTTGGACGACCAGTATGCTTTCACCTCCCCCTAGGAATGTCGCATCATATGGGACGGGGTTGCTTAGTGGGATAGTGAAATATTCGATGGGATTACCCCGCCTAATAGCGCCTATCTGTAAGCTCTGGCCGCTAAAAGCAATATATAGGTTGGACGTGAGATCTACTACTCGTCCGAGATAGTTGGGGATGACATCTAAGGTTGTATCGGTCTGACTGGAGAGGTTGCGAACAACGACCTGCCCGAAATCCCAATAGGCCAGCGTAGACCAGTCTGGACTGAGGACGGAATCCGCCGGAACATCGACTAAGACCGTATCGGTGGTCAAATCGCGCAGGATACGACGCTCATCGGTGACTTTGTAGAGGATGCGCGTGCCGTCGAGGTTAATACGAAGTCTGGCGGAATCATAGACATCTATGTTGAGAATACGCGGCGCAACATCGGGAGCGGTCATATCCCAGATATACATTTGTTCGCGGTTATTCGAGGTCATCCACTTCCCTTGCACGCTGGTTTCGCCGTAAAAATCGGCGGCACGGGGGAAAGTCTGCGGAGATGTCGGTATATTTTCAGCGTCTATGCCATAGACACTCAAGTCGCCGCCGCGCTGTTCAAGGATGATGAATTCCCCCGACACCGTAATGCGGTTGAAATCGTCGTGAGTCAGGTCAATATTTTCAGTGATGACTGTGAAAACATTGTCCGCGCTGACAATCAGACGACTGTCTTGTAGGTCATAAGCGAACACGCTCTTATCGGCATTGGCGCGCAGGCCGTTATAGGTCACGCCGCTATAGTCACCGCGTAGGACACCCGTCTTGGCATCATAGACATTGACGCGATAAATCCCTTCATACGGGACGATACTGGCTATTACCAACGAGTCCGACGTGCTGGCGGTTCCACTACTGAAAAACAGATTATCTATCCAGATATCTCCCTGTGGGAGTGAGGCGTATAACATCCCGTCGGGTAGGCTGTATAACCAGAGTGTTGATAGGCCATAGTCACTCGTTTGGGTGATGACGACGGCGCGTGTATAGGCTGAATCGAGGAGGACTTGACTGACGGAGGCAGACTGACCCAAATCAAGTTTTATGACCTCGCCGCCGGGTTTGGTGATTTCGATGCGGGTGGTCGGTGATTCTTCTGATGGCGGCAGAACCCGAGTCGCGGCTGCAATTCCAACGCTAAGACCAGTGTTGAGATTCCAGATTTGACCGTCTGCGACCAATTCTCCGGCGGGGTTGAAATCAAACGCGCTGAATGGAAAGATTTTTGGCGCGGCGGACAAATCATCAGCGCGATAGACGGCGGTGTGTTCCGTCGTCGCCGCGAGGATATGTAGCCCGTCGGGAGAATACGCCAACTTCCCCGGCAAGGCCGAGCCAACGATAGTCAACGGCTGAAGGTCGGTTGCGTTGTCAATGGTGATGGGAATCGGGTTGTTGTTTTGTGCGCTGGCGATTCCGGCACAGCATATCAATAAGACAATGAATAATGGGCGTAGTAGATGTCGCATGGTCTATCCCCGTTTTGTAGGCGCGACTCCGGAGTCGCCTGATATGGGGATAAGCATACCTGTTATCGGTCTGAACGTCTCGGACGCCTGACGCGCTGATGACCTACCGCCACGCTACCACTCGCCGCCGTCTCCTACGCTGTCGAATCCCATGCTATGCTATATCACATCACAACGTAGAACAGTTGAGGGTCGCATGATGACGGTTGAACTCGAAACCTTGCTCTCGCCAGAGACCTATACGCGCCTAAAAGCTGAGGCCGAACGTCGCAGCATCGTTTTTAGATGATCTCGTGCGCGATGCGCTTGAGTCGTTTGCCCACGATTTGGATAGTGATGACCCTGATGATCCGTCTGATGAGCAGATTCTGGACAACATCCGCGCCGGATTTGACACCATCAAAACCGGACAAACCTATCCCGCCTCAGAGATGATGGAACGTCTTAGGGCGCGGCAGGGCGTCATAAGTGGAGCGGGCTTAGGCTTTCTCAACCGGATGTTGGATTTCTGTCACAGTGTTGACTGGATTCTCGTGGTCGGATGCCTTGCCCTATCCCCTTGCGCCTGCCTTTTCTCAGGACGCAGCACTCAAAACTCGCAACTCTGCACCTAATACCCACTTGCGGCCTTTTGCCGGATAGGGCAGAATCGAGGAGCGGTTAAGCCCACCTTAAAGGACTGCCCTTCATGTCAACGCCTCTCCCCTCAAACGAAACGCTGCTCGACTTTAGCCAAGCGATTCCGTGGCAGAAAATAGAAGAGACCAAGCGAACTTTCAATGAGGCGGTGCGAACTATCGCGGCGCAAGATGAAGGGAACGCTCTTCCGCTGGATGACCTCAGTGCCAAACTGGGTCTGAACGTCACCGCTTATTACCCAGACGCGCCGCCCGAACAAGGCAATGTCTACCTCGGTGAATTGAACGGCAAACAGTTCGTGCTGGGTAGCGTGGTCAGTGACCGCTACCGTAGCGGCAAAACCACCGCCCAAGCGCTCGTGCCGTATAACTTCAACCCATCGGTCAACCACACCAATCTCGACCAGACCGAACACCCGCGCAATGCCATGCGTGCGTTGGGCGCGGAATTGGAACTCGGATTATTGCACCCAGACGGGCGTGGTCCGCTTGAAACCGAGATGCAAACCTTCATGCGTGCCTATCAACAAGCGGCGCGGCGCATCGGCGTCACCCCGCAGATGGATCGCGAAGCCTGTCAATATCAAGTCGAGTGTCATGTCGCGCCGGGAGTGGGGTATCAACTCACGCGCAACTCGCTGGACGGGATTTTGTCATCGCTGGTCGAAGCCAGTGAAGTCACCGGCCTGTTGACTGCGATTTTGTCGGCCTACCCCATCGAGAGCGACTTCAAGCTCACCGATGACCCCAAAGTGAACACCGCCCGCGACCTGATGATTATGGTCAACGGTCAACATCCCAGCTACTTAGAGAAATTATCCGCCGCCAAAAAGCGTTACGGACTCGACCCCGCCGCCAGCGTGATTGAAACCTTCCGGATTCAGGGCTGCCATATCCACCTCGACGTGGCGGGGCGCTCTGAGGCGCTCGGCCTGCTGCAATTCTATAGCTTACTCCGCAGCGCGACGGCGGTTGTCAACAGCGCTATCCTCAAAGGCGGCCCATTCGTCAACGGGACGTGTGACCCCGAATTGCTGTGCGTGCGCGAATATCTGCGCGGGACGACGGTCACAGGTCGCCCGCTGATGGTTCCGCTCACCCCGCACCTGAGCGCCGACGGCATGGAGAAATACGCCGGATTGCTCAAGAGCGAAAAGGTCAACAGCCCTGTACGCGCCATGTTGTATGAGGACGGACTCGGCACGCCCAATAGCGCCATGCACAACGTCCTCGGACGCCTACGCCCCGACCTCGGCAGCAGCAAGCGGATTTGTACGCTGGAATCGACGGGGATGCCGGTCAATATCAGCGCCAGCCGCCAAGCCGCCGTCCTGACCGATTTTGAGTTCAGCCACGCGCTACTGGAAGATTATTTCCGCCGTCACGGGGCGAATCTTGAGCCGATGTATGAAGACCGCGAGATGCTAGAAATTCTCGGCCCGTTGTCGCCGGAAACCTTCCAACAGATGCACGATGCCAGTGACCGCCGAGGCCATGAAATCACCGTGACCACCGCCGCAGGGACAGAGATGTCTGTGCCGGAGTTTTATGAGAAGAAGCGCCTGTATATGCACCGCCATCTGGTGGACGCCGTGCCGGGGCATATCCGCCCGCGTGACATCGACGACGTGTACAGCAGCTTAAACCGGATGCTCGTCCCGCCCAGCGGCCAACAGGCGCAGACGGTTGAGCAATACATCAACGACCCGAAATTGCGTAGTACTGGCAATTGGGGGCGCATCCTCCGCAACTCGTTCATCGAGGAAGGCGGCACGCCCGGCACATCGAACCCAGACGCCGTGCTGCGCGTGGTCACGCGGATGCACGCCGCCTTGCGTGTGCGCTATTTTCAAGGGTAGCAGGGATGGCATTCTTCCCGTCCGTTTTGGATATTTCCAGCGTGGACGCCAGAAATGGCGTCCCGACGATATAGCGTTGGTTGTGTGCTATAGTGGTTTGATACGGCAAAATCAGATGAGATTATCCCCTGATGTCCGCGCAAGCCAAAATCCCTACACGCGCCGCTGATTATCACCAACGGCCTGAATCCACAGCACCCGAACAACTCATCCACGGAGAGATTATCGTGAGGCCTGCCCCTTCGCTGGAACATCAGCGCATCGTCCGCCGGTTGACACGCTTGATTGAAGACCGTGCTATGGATGGGGAGGTCTTTAACGCGCCTACCGATGTCGAATTAGATGACCTGAACGTCGTACAGCTGGATGTGCTGTGGGTATCGGAGTCGAATACGCGCTGTATGGCGGTAGAGGACAAATATTTTCGCGGTGCGCCAGATTTCGTCGCTGAGGTGTTGTCCCCCGGTACGGCGCGATATGACCGCAAAGGGAAATTTCGCCTGTACGAATAGCACGGCGTCCGCGAGGTCTGGATTATCGACGCGGTAGAACGTCTGATTGAGGTGTGGACGTTGCGCGGGACGCAATTGACTCAAGTCGGGCTATACGATTCCGCAGACTCGTTCACGTCTCCGTTGTTTGGCGACATCACCGTCTCGCTCATTCTGCCGGAATAAAAAAACACCCCGCCGCCATTCATGTGACATTCCGCTATAATCGCCGCAATCTCACATCCTCCTACACGAAAAACACCCCATGACAAAACTCTCCATCATCATCCCGGTTTATAACGGCGCGTTGAGCATCGCTGAACTGGTCGCGCAACTGCACGCGACGCTGCCCACGCTGGCCGACTCGTTTGAAATCATCATCGTTGAGGATGACGGCAAGGACAACAGTTGGGCGGTGATTACCACCATCGCCGCGCACTATCCGGCCAGCGTGCGGGCGATCAAAATGTCGCGCAATTATGGTCAGCACAACGCGCTCTTATGTGGACTCCGCGCCTCATCCGGCGAAATCATCGTCACGATGGATGACGACCTCCAGCACCCGCCCGACCAAATAAAGCTGTTGCTAGATAAACTCGCAGAAGGGTTTGATGTGGTCTATGGTAGGCCACAAAACGAACAACATGGCGTCTTGCGCGATATGGCGTCTCAGGTGACAAAATGGGTGCTGCAAAACGCGATGGGCGCGGAGACGGCGGGCAGCATCAGCGCGTTTAGGGCGTTCCGGCGGCATGTCATCCATGCTTTTGACGCCTATACTGGGCCGACGGTCAACCTTGATGTGTTGCTGACATGGGGGACGACTCGGTTCGCCGCCGTCCCCGTCCGACACGAGCCGCGCACGCTGGGGAAATCCAATTACACGTTTAGAAAACTCATCGCGCACAGCCTGAATATGGTCACGGGATTCAGCACCATGCCGCTGAGACTCGCCAGCCTGCTGGGGTTCGTGATGACGATTTTCGGCCTATTGGTGCTGGTCTATGTGATTGGCCGCTATATGATTGAAGGCGGCAGCGTGCCGGGATTCCCGTTCCTCGCCTCGGTGATTGCGATTTTCAGCGGCGCACAATTATTCACCATCGGAATCATCGGCGAGTACCTGTCGCGGATGTACCTCCGCAGCATGGGACGCCCTGCCTATGTCGTCCGCCATGAACTGAACAAACCCGAAGCAGATGGGATACAATCAGAATCCTAAGATAGACATATTTTACCCATCAAAATTTGACTGTTTGTCTGAGCGTAAAAGGCATGATTTAAATGGATCGTATGAATTCGATCAAAGTGCAGGGATACCGCCCTTTTCGTGATTTCACCGCCGCATTTGGTAATCTCGAGGTGCTGGTTGGCGCGAATGGTGCGGGCAAATCGGCGCTGTTTGAATTCCTGAAATTCCTGCGCGATAGCACCTATCAGGATATCCCGCCGGAGATCATCGCCGGTTCGGTGGGTCAAGAAATCTTTCACCTCCCCGGCCCAGAGCGGTTATCTTGGAGTATAGAGGTCGATTTCGACCAAAAATTCCCATTGCGGTATCAAGGAGAACTCAAAGGACCTATCGGTCAGCCTCAGATCATCTTTGAGCGACTGGTCACTGCCCCGCCAGATGGGATTCCCCGCACGACGTTCATGGATATGCAAGGGCGTAAGGGGGTCATCCGTGAGCCTGAGAACAAGAAATTGACCCAACAAGAATTATCGCTTCAACGCGCTAATCAGCTGGCACTCAGCACCGCGACAAATCCGGCGTTGTACACCCTTTATAAAATGCGTGAGTATGTTTTAAGTTGGCGATTCTATAGCGCATTCCGCATCGCCAACGATAAAATCCGTAGGCCGGTTTTGATTGAGCAAGAGCCGGTTTTACATGAGGATGGCGGAAATTTGAGCGCGGTGTTGTTCTACCTGATGACCGAATACCGCCCAATTTTTGATGAGCTTCAATCTGTGATGAGGTCGATGGTTCCGGGTTTCAAAGGGCTGAGTGTCAAGGCGCGTGGGCGCGGTGAGGTCATCGCCGTTTGGCAAGAGCAGGGGATTGACCGTGAACTCAGTCTTGCTGATGTCTCCGATGGTGTTTTGCGATTGTTGTGTTGGTCTGTGCTGTGTCTGTTGCCCAACCCACCCAAATTGATCTGCATTGACGAGCCAGATCAAGGAGTCCACCCTCGCACACTCCCGGTGCTGGCCGGATTATTCAAGAAAGCCAGTGATCGGACACAGGTCTTATTGGCTACTCACGCCTCGTATTTCTTGACCCAATTTGACCTTACCGAAATTGCCATCATGCGAAAAGTAAATGGCGAGTCTGTGTTTGCCAAACCCGCCGACTCCGATTTCATGAGATCAATGTTAGAGGATTTTGGAACCGATGAATTAGAGCATTTGCACCGCAGCGATGAATTGGAGCGGCTGTCGTGATCGAGGTTTTTATTTATGTCGAAGGCGCTTCTGATAAGCTGGCTATGGAAGCGCTCTTGAAAGATTTGATCGTCCAGCGGCAGCAATCAGGGGTGATTATTCAGTTTTTTGAAGCGCCATCGGGCGATAAAAAAACATCGATCATGCAAAAAGTACCCATTACGGCAACCAATATCCTACGTAACAAACCCAATGCGATTGTGATTGCAATGCCTGACCTGTACCCATATAACAAGGCTATCCCTCATGAAACGGTAGGGGAATTGCAAGCGGTCATCCTCGACCAGTTTAAGCAGGCAATTCGTTCAAAGGGTATGGATAACGATGTGCGCTATTTGGAGCGCTTCAAAGTTTTCTGTTTCAAGCATGATTTAGAAGTCTTGATCCTAGCCGCTAAAGAGGCACTCGCTTTACGTCTTAATCAAGACAATCTTAATGTGACATGGCGTATCCCGGTAGAAGATCAAAATAATAATACCCCACCCAAGTGGGTTGTCATGGAGTTATTTAGGAAGTTTAGCAAGGAGCGTTACAGTGAAGCGGTTGATGCACCGCTGATTCTTGGCCTAGCTGATTACCGGCAAATTGTTGAATCCTGCCCTCAGTGCTTCAAACCTTTCATCGAATTTCTAGAAGGTATTGTGCCAGAGGAGTTTTCAGGTGTTTAGAGACGCTCTTTTAGGACTATTCTCATGATCTCCCTCAGCGCATGGGACAGCGCATTTTTTGGCTTTAAGGTCGCCCGCGTACAAGCGGAGACGCTCACGCCTGAGCAAGCCGCCGAGATTGACGCATGGTGTATCGCTAATCAAATAACGTTATGCGTCTTATTGGCCGATTCTGAGCATACCCCTACCGCCCACGCCGCCGCGCAATCCGGCTATCAGATGATTGATTTGCGCGTCACGCTGAATCGTGATTTTGCCGCCCCCATCCCGATCCCCAAACGCCCGACGCGAACCTATCAACCGTCAGACCTCCCGACGCTAGAATCCATCGCCCATGATAGTTTTATGGATTCCCGTTTTCTGATTGACCCGTTTTTTCCGGCCAAAGCGCGTTCACAAGAGATGTATGTGCAGTGGATTCGTCGGCGTAGCGGCGGAGACTATGCCACCTCGTCATTTTCACCGGCAGATTATATCGTCGTGGCAGACGCGGATGATGGCGCTCCGGCGGGATTCGTGACGTGTATCCTACGCCCTCCCGACGCTGATGGGCGCGTCTTGGGGGTCGTGGACTTGGCGGCTGTAGACCAGCGCGGGCGCGGCCTGTATATTGGGGAGTCTATGGTGTGTGCGGCGCTGGCGTGGTTTCAGGGGCAGGGCTGTTCCGGCGTTGAGGTCGTGACGCAAGGGCGCAACGTCCGCGCACAACGCACTTACCAACGCTGCGGGTTTCTCATCCACCGCGCCCAGACGTGGTATCACAAATGGTATAAGACGTAATGAGTACGGCTAGTAGTCCATCAAGAAGATAAACTAAGGATAAAGACGAGTGATATGAAGCATATTCACCTATAACTACCTTGCTGATGGACTACTAGTACCTCAACTAGAAAATAACTGAGGGTATAAACGAGATAGTTTGGTACGTGCCTGAGAAAGGTCAAACATCCAGCGGATGGCAGCGCGTTGGGCATTGCGGCAAGACTCCCACGCGGCGACCT
>Ga0163154_10002940_pt1 | contig 24290 bp, 20 predicted proteins | sample OliLakLV19MP9P1_FD_148649 | JGI IMG/M metagenome (GOLD analysis project Ga0163154, IMG submission 148649) | Freshwater microbial mat bacterial communities from Lake Vanda, McMurdo Dry Valleys, Antarctica - Oligotrophic Lake LV.19.MP9.P1 | ecosystem: Environmental > Aquatic > Freshwater > Lake >... | reverse complement strand
CTCGAGCCGCGCTGCCTCCCGCGCGCGCTCCTCGAGCGCGGCCGGCGTCGCGGGCGCCGACCCTGGGGCCGTGGCCCACGCCTCGGCGGCGCCCGTGAGCGCCTCGTCGAGCGCTCGAGCGAGCGCGGGGAGGTCTTCGTCGGCCCACATCCCTGCGAGCATTGCGAGGAGGGGATCAGAGACTGCTGAACCGTGCCTGGCGAGCAGCGGGTCCTCCGCTCGGGCGGCGCCATGGAGCAGGGTGACCGGCGCGGCGAACGTGGGCGCCGCGAACCCAAACAGGAGGAGTTGGAGTTGCAAGGTGCGAGGAGGCCGGCTCGGGAGCGGGCGCGCGGTCGAGGGCCCAGACGAGCGCGAGGGTGAGCCCGAGCGCGAACGCGAAGTCGGGCCGACCAGCGTGGTCGCACAGGGTAGCCGCAAGGGGCATCGGAGGGTGGGCGCAGAGGTCATGCGAGGTGCCGTCTGCGCGCTGGGATGGCGTAGCATGGCCCGCATGTCTCGTCTCTCGAACGCGGCACTCGGCCGCCCCGCGCGGGGTGTGCTCGATGCCAGGTTCTGTCGGGCGGTTCTGGTGGCGGTCTCGGTGTCGTTGGATGGGCCTGTGTCGTTCGCAGGGGCCCAAGAGGCCAAGCAGTGCACCACCGCGTGCGACCTCGGCATCGGCGACCGCTCTCGCTGGCGGCGGATCGACCTGGAAGCGGCGCTCTCCGACCTGCGTGTGCGTGAGATCGAGGAGGCCTCGGACGGGACACTCTGGGTCGCGACCGATCGTGGACTCAATTGGTACGACGGATTCACCTTTCACCCGGCGGATGGTCCCCCGCAATCCGCGCCCAGCTCGCTCGTCGTGCTGCGCGACAGCGAGCTTGCGGCGGTGTACCCCGATGGGTTGTGGCGTGGCGGTCGCTCGGGCTGGACCCGGGTCGCGTTGGAGCAGGCCACGTTCCCGTCGGCGCCCGTCGGCAAGGTGCGGTTGAGCAAGGTCCGCGCGACGGACGGGGGCAACCTCATCATCGAGGCACGTCACTCGGACGGCCTGTTGCGCGCACACAACGAGGAAACAACGGGTTGGCGCGAGCTCGCCGTAGGGCATGGACTCGTGTCGCGGCCGACACAATTCACCGACCCCCACCGCGGCCACATGCCGCACCTGACGCTCGAAGGCGGACTGCTCGAGATCGAGGACGACGGCGACGAAGCGGCGCCGTGGGCGATGCCCGAGGAATGGATCATCACTGCAGCCTTCCCGGACCCGGGTGGCCCCGGCGCGCTCGTCGCTGTCGCTCTGCCCTGGGCCGACCGGGGCGTCTGGGCGATCGGGCCTGGCTCCCGCGAGCGGATCCCCGGCACCGCGTTCGAGGCCGTCGTGGCCCTCGACACCGCGGCCCGAGGCGATGCGCTCGTGTTGCTCGTCGGCGGCACGTACTGCACGCGCGCCGGCGACGGTGTCTGGCGCGGTCCGTACCGCGCGCCGCCCGAGCTCGAAGCGGCGTCCATCGTGCGCTTCCTGGCCTCCGGCGACCTGGTCGTCGGCGGACGCGACGGGCTCGCGTGGCTGCAGCGCTCGCGCTCGGCCTGGGGCACGCTCGGCCTCGCGAACCCGACGCCGGCCAGCCAGGTCGTGCTCGCGCTCCTACCGACTCGCTCGGGCGAGCTCTGGGTCGGGACCGCGGCGGGCCTCGAGCATCACGTGACGGGCAAGCCGGTGGAGCTGATCGATGAGCTCGACGGACAGCGTCTGCGCGACATCACGGCGCTCGCGGAGGATGACCAGGGCCGTGTGTGGATCGGCAGCGGCTCGGGCAGCCTCGACGGCATCCTCGTGCTCGACGGCGACGTCGTGACACGCTTCGCTGATCCGACGTTACCGGCGAGCGTGCATGCGTTCGTCACCGATGAACAGCGCCGCATCTGGATCGCGGGCCTGCCGACGGAGGCGCGCTCGGGTGGCCTTTGGATGGTCGAGCACGGACGCTTCGAGCGCGTCGACCTGCCCGACCCGATCCATCACGAGCTGCGGGTGTACGACGTGTCGTTCGGCGCGGGCGAGCGGATCCTTGCCGCGACGAGCGCAGGCCTCTTCAGCGTCCAGCACGGGCGTGTCGAGCAACTCCTCTCGCCCGAAACGAGTCGCGGCGCGCGTGTCAGCACGGTGTGCTCCGACGGCTCGGGCGGCGCCTGGTTCGGGCACGGCGCGGGCGTGCCCGGCCTCGGCCACGTGCACTCCGACGGGAGCATCGATTACGTCGAGCCCATAGAAGGTGGGCCTGAACCGCGCACGATCGATCTCACGCGCGACCGGCACGGGCGGCTATGGGTCGGCGACGAGGATGGGCTGCTCGTCCACGATCACGGCGGTTTGCACCGCATCGAAGGCCGCGCCCTCGGTGTCCTGGCGCTCGCCGTGCAAGACGGTCGGGTGCTCATGGGGACGAGGGGCAGCGGCGTCGTCCGGTTCGACCCGTCGATCGCCGCGACCTTCGAGACGCGGGTCGATCTGGCCCTCGACCTCATGGACCGCGACACGCTCGTTGCGCACTGGACCCCGCGCGCGTATTGGAGCGAGCGACCGTCGGGAGAGCTGATGACACGCCACCGGCTCGACCAGGACGCCTGGTCGGCGTGGTCGCTGACTCGAGTCGCGCGGCTGACAGACGTTGCGCCCGGCCACCACACCTTCTCGATCGAAGCGCTGGGCACTCCGCTACGGGCGACGCCGCAACGCGTCGAGCAGTCCATCACGATCCATGCGCCGCTCTGGGCGCGCACGAAGGTCGCGATACCGCTGATGTTGGCGCTGGTCGTCGTGCTGGCGTTGGCCGCCTGGTCCACTATGCGTTGGTTCGGCGCGGTGCGCGCGCACCGCGAGGCTACGGCGAGGTTCGAGCAGTTCGCGAACAATGTGCGCGACGTCCTCTGGCTGGTGGATTGGCAGACATCCGAGCTCCTGTACGTGAACCCCGCTCACGAGTCGGTCGTTGGCCTCACCGTCGCCGAGGTTACGAGCGATCCGCTCTCGTGGCACAACTGCGTGCACCCCGACGACCGCGCGTGGATCGTTGCCGGCTATCGCGACAGCATCGAGCAGCGCGGCGAGTGGGGCGCAGAGTTCCGGTTGGTGCGCCCGGATGGCGTGGTGACATGGTTGCACGCCCGCGCGTTCGCGATCCGCGACGCAAACGGGAAGATCGACCGCGTGGCGGGCATCTCCGAGGAGATCACCGAGCGCCGCGACTCCGAGATGCGCCAACAACGTCTGTCGCTCGAGCTCGACCACCGCGTGAAGAACGTCCTCGCGCAGGTCGCGGCGATCGCCGAGCAGACGGTCGCGCGCTCCACGAGCCTCCCGGAGTTCTCGCACGCGTTCATCGGGCGTGTGCGCTCGATGGCCCGCACTCACGAGGCGCTCGCGTCGAACCGCTGGTCCGGCGTGCCGTTGCATGAGGTGATCGAAACGGCGCTCGGCCCGACTGTCGGCGAAGAGCGCTGCTCGCTCACTGGACCGGCGATCGTGCTGGCGCCGCGCGCGTCGACGTCTCTCGGGCTCGCGTTGCACGAGCTCGGCACCAATGCCGTGAAGTACGGCGCGCTGCGCGACGTGTTCGGGTCCATCGATGCCACCTGGCGGGTCGACGCGGGCGGCTGCGTCGTCCTCACGTGGAACGAGCGAGGAACAGCACCGCCACGCACGCCGCGCAGCACGGGACTCGGGTTGTCGCTCGTCCGTGGGCTCATCGAGCACGACCTCGGCGGGGTCGTCGAGCTGCGCTTCGAGGCGCATGGCCTCGTTGCCGAGCTCCGTATTCCCGGGGTCGTCGTTCTGGACCAAGGGCTCGATGTCGCGCCAGTGCCGCGCGTACCGAGCGACGTCGCCGACTGGCACGTCCGCGCCAGCGCCGCGTCCGCCGAGCTCGCTACGGCGCTTGGGAACAGCCCGGGATGATCGAGCGCTTCCGGACGCTCGCGGCTCGCATGGGCTTCGAGGCCGAACCGTCCAAGGGCTCGCGCTTCATTGCGCGGCTCGCGCCGGTGCGCACGGAAGACGCGGCCAAGGCGTTCCTCATAGAGGTCGCGCGCGAGTTCGACGACGCGCGGCACATCTGCTATGCGTGGCGCATCGGTCCCGGCGGTGAACGCACACGTGCGAACGACGCCGGTGAGCCTGGTAACTCGGCGGGGCGACCGATCCTCTTACAGCTGGAGGGCCACGGCGTGACCGATGTGGTCGCGGTCGTCGTGCGCTATTTCGGCGGCGTCAAGCTCGGCGTCGGAGGCCTCATGCGCGCCTACGGCGGGGCCGCCGGGCAGGCCCTCGATCGCGCGGAGATCATCGAGGTCGAGGTCCGCGACGCGCTGGCGTGCCAGCACGACTACGCCACCTCGGACGCGGTTGCGGGCGCGCTGGCTGCGTTCGGGCTCGCGCCCCTGGGCGCGAGCTATGGCGCGGACGTCCGTTTCACCGTACAGGTGCCGCGCGCACGCCGCGCTGCCTTCGAGGCCGCGTTCCGCGACGCGACGCACGGCCGTGGGACGCTCTGCGACGCCGGCTCGACGCGGGCTGGTCCAGAGGAGCACGAGGGCGCAGCCGGGCCCGACGGTCTGGCTTGGCTTGACGAGGGAACTGAGGCAAACGGCGCGACGGGGTAGAGTCTCTGGCGCCATGGTTGCTCACCCGACGTTCGTCCGCGGGCTCGTGCGCGCTGCGCGTGCAGGTATCGCGCTCGCCGCGCTCATTCCGTTGGTCGCGATGAGTCACGCGCGCCCGACCGCGACCCATACGACGGCCCACGTGCTCGAGCCCGACGCTCGGGCGCAGGAGGATGTGCGCGAGCGCGCGCTCGCGGAGGTCGGCGCAGCGCTCGTGCCCGAGCTCGTCGCGCTGGCAGAGTGGTGCAGCTCCGAGAAGCTCCTCGCGTCGCGCCTCGCGGCCTACGAGGCGATCCTCGTGTGGCAGCCCGACCACGCCGATGCGCGTCGGATCCTGGGCTGGCGCCGCGCTGGCGCCGACGATTGGGAGCGCTCGCGCCCGGAGCAGGCGCGCAAGGACCGCACGGGGCGCGAGGCCCAGCTCGCCGAGCGTCACGCGGCGCTCGTGCGTCGCACCATCGAAGCGAGCGAACAACAGGTCGAAGCGCTCGGGCGAGCGGGGCTCGAAGCGGCGCGCCGTCGAATGTTGGCGCTCGTCCCCGACGACGCATCCCTGCGGGCGTCGCTCGACGAGGTGCGCCTCGCGAGCGGCGAGTGGGGTCGCGCGGACGCCGCGCGCGCGTTGGAGCGAGCGGCCGCGCGCAAAGCCGAGGTCGCGCGCGCGAAGGCCGCGGTCGGCGCCGCGGAGCGCCTCGACGCGACGGCGCTCGGTCCGTTGCAAGGCAAGCTGAAATGGCTCTCGGTCGCGCGCACTCCGCGCGCTTTCGTCGCCACCACGGTCGGGTTCGCCGAGACCGCGGCGATCGCCGTCTCGGTCGACATCGCGCCAGGCATCGCGGCCGCGGCGTTGCCGGGTGTGCCGCTCGTCGGCCTCCACCCAGAAGGCACCGAGCCGCGCGGCGAAGACCCGCCGGACAAGCCGCAATGGTGGAGCCAGCCGCGGCTCTACGTCGTGCAGACCTCGATGGAGCGCGATGCCTTGCTCGGCGCGTTTGCCGCCGGGCTCGAGGCCAAGCGGCTGGAGCACCTGCGCGGGGTGAACACTGGCTTCCTCGACGCGGAGAGCTCGATCGGCGTATGGGTGGAGCGTCCCAATGACCGCCTGGAGGCCTCGGTCCGCCAGCGCGTCGGCCTCTACTTGCAGCGCACCTTCGGCATCAGCGCGGACAAGGGCTGGATCTGGGAAGGCATCGGCCTCTTGCTCTCCAGCTCGATCACGGGCACGAAGAACCTCATCTATATCCAGCTCGTCACGACATCGGGGAGCGTCGCCGCCGACGGGACCAAGCCGAAACAACTGGATCTGTTCGCGACCGGTGCGGACTGGATTGTGATGGCGCGCGACCTCCTGCTCACGACGCCGCGCCCGAACCTCGGACCCCTGCTGGGCAAGACCGTGAACACGATGGACAAAAAGGATCTGCTCATCGCGCACGCGCTCGGCACGTGGCTCATCGATGGCCACCCCGATAAGGCCTCGCAGGTGATCGCGCGCATCGGGGCGGGCCAGCCGTCCGTGGCCGTGCTGGAAGATGAGTTCGGGATGACGCTACCGGAGCTCGTCGAACACCTGGCCGCTTGGATCGAGGACATGCGCCCCGTGCCCTGACGCCACGGAAGCGGCAGGCTCGGCTCAGCCCGAGTGCGCGGTGTGCGCCGCGCCCGCGACGGCGCGGATCGCCGCGGCCGCCCGCGCGGGGTCCTCGAAACCGCGGGTCAGGACGACGAGCACGTACGGCGCACGCCGACTTGGGAACACGATCGCCGCATCGTGCATGATCCCAGTGATCGAACCAGTCTTGTGAGCGACCCGCGTCCCTGGCGGGAGACCGGCAGGGATGAGCTCGTTGAACTCCTGCGCCTCGAGGATCGCCAGCATCTGTCTCGAATGATCGGCGCTCACAGCCTGCCCGCCCGCGATCGTCGCCATGAGGCGCGCGAGGTCGTTCGCAGTCGCGGTGTTGGACAGCCCGGCAGCGAAGGCCTTGTCATCTTCGACGCCGCGCAGGACACGCATGTGCGTCGCGCCGAGCTCCTCGATCGAGCGCTGGATGTTCGCAGCGCCCAGGCGCGCGACGAGCAGGTTCGTGGCGAGGTTGCTCGAGCGCACGATCATGCGCCGCGCGAGCTCGTGCAGCGGCAGTGGAGCCCCGATCTCCGCGTACAGCGCAGGATCCGAGTCATCGTCGGGTGAGAGCGTGTACGACGAGCCGTCGACGATGCTCTCGAACTCGGCCTGCACGACGAGGGTGTCGTCGAGCGAGAGCTGCCCGATGTGGGCTGCGCGGTGGAGCGCGACCAAGACCGGGACCTTCATCGTGCTCGCCGCGTGCACGACCTCGTCGCCGCGGTGGGCGTACGACCAAGGGGACTCCGGGTCCAAGCACGTGAACGCGACGAACACCTCGCCCTCGGAGTGCAGCGCGATCGCCGCAGCGACTTCAGCGGGGACATCAGCGGAGATCCCGGTCTCGCCCCTGACCTTGCGCACCGGCTCGGGCGCGGACGGGACGGACCGGCACGCCAATGCGGCGAGGGACACGAAGAGGCAGAGGGTACGGGGCGAGCGACGCATGCCCCAACGCTACCGCACGCGCGAACGAGGACGGCGTGCGCTCCGCCAATCCGCGACCTGACGGCGCGCGGCCGCCCCCGTGCGGCCGCCCCCGTGCGGCGCAGGCTCGTAGGGACGGCGCGCCCTCCCTGAGGCGTTCCGCCGCGGCCGTAGGCGCAGCGCCGCTCGTTCCGCGCCGAGACCCGCTCCCACTCTGGCCCCCAGGGGGCCCCAGCGCAAAGGTGGGCGCCCGCGCGCGACCCAGGGTGAGCGCGGCGTCCAACGACGGACTGCTCGGCCTCGACATCCACAGGAGCCGCGAGGATCATCGGGCCGATGACTCTGGCGCCCCCCGCGGGGTCACAGGACCCGTCGCATTCCACCGCCCATGGCCCAGCGCCCTCCTGACGACCTCCGGAACGCCGTCCGCGCCTTCGCGATCGAAGGCTCGTTGAGCGGCATCGAGCCGCTGCATCGGGGGCACATCCACGACACGTTCGTTTCGACGTGGGCGACGACGCATGGGTCGCGCAAGTACCTGCACCAGCGCATCAACGAAAACGTCTTCCGCGACGTCGACGGCTTGATGCACAACGTCGCGCGCATCACCCAACACCTCGCCGATACGGCGTCCACGGCCGCGAGCGACCTCGTGGCGCTGGAGCTCGTCACCACCCGCGCGGGGGCGCCCTACCTGCGTTGGCCGGACGGACCGTGGCGCACGTACCACTACATCGCGAACACGTTGTCGTACGACCGACCCGAGGACGCTTCGATGGCGTTCGAGGCCGCGCGCGCCTTCGGGGACTTCCTCGCTCGACTCGAGTCACTTCCCGCGCGCGAGCTCTGCGAGACGATCCCGCGCTTCTTCAGCTCGCCCTATCGCCTCGAACAGCTCGATGCTGCGCGCACGCGCGACGTCGCCGGCCGCGTGAAGGCCGCCAGCGCCGAGCTCGCCTTCGTCGACGCGCGGCGGGAGCTCGTGCCGATCATGGAGGACGGCCTCGCGTCGGGGGAGATCCCCGCGCGCATCGTGCACGGGGACACGAAGCTCAACAACGTCTTGTTCGACTGCGACACCGGGCGTCCACGGTGCATCGTCGACCTGGACACGTGCATGCCGGGTTACGCGCTGTACGACTTCGGCGACCTGGTCCGCTTCACCGCCGCGACGGCCGCAGAGGACGAGCGCGACCTGGAGCGCGTCGATGTCGACCTCGAGCTCTACCGCGCCCTCACCGACGGCTACCTGGCGGGCGCCGGCAGCGCATTGACGCCGCGAGAGCGAGAGCTCATGCCCACCGCCGCGCGCCTGGTCACACTGACGATCGGGATGCGTTTCCTGGCCGACTACCTGGCGGGCGACGTCTACTTCAAGACCGAGACGGGCGACCACAATCTCGCCCGCGCCCGCGTCCAGTTCGGGCTCGTTCGGGCGATGGAGCAGCGCCTGCCAAAGGGCTACCGCCCGACCGTCGTCGCGCCCTGACCTCACGTACAATCCGAACCGCGGCGCCAGCCGGTGAGTTCCATCCGACGCGCCCGAACCAACGTCTCCAGTCTCCCATGCAAGCCACTAGCACGCTGACCGAGGCCCAGAAGCAACGCTTCGAGGACGATGGCTACACGATCATGGACCTCGGCCCCCCCTGCCGCTCGATGTGATCGACGCCGCCCTCGAGGACATCCAGGACAAGTATCCGCCGAGTCCAGTCCCGAAGCACGAAGGGCCGCCCTACCCCACGCGCCTCCAGGACGCCTGGAAGTTCAGCCGCAACGTGCACCGCATTGCGGTCGCACCGCGGATCATCGCTGCGCTGCGCTGCGCGAGCTCTACCACCGCGAGCCGCAGCCGTTCCAGACGCTCAATTTCCCCGTCGGCACGCAGCAGTTCGCGCACTCCGACACGATCCACTTCAACTCGGCGCCGGCGAGCTTCATGGCGGGCGTGTGGGTCGCGATGGAGGACATCGACATGGACAACGGCCCGCTCATCTACTACCCCGGCAGCCAGAAGCTGCCCGAGTACACGATGGCGCACGTTGGTGTCCCGGGCGTGGCCACCAACTACCCGAAGTACGAAGAATTCATCCAGAAGGTGATCCGCGACTTCGACCTGAAGCCCGACTACGGGATCATGAAAAAGGGCCAAGTGTTCATCTGGTCCGCGAACCTGATCCACGGCGGCTCGATGATGCGCAAGCCGCTGCGCTCGCGGCACAGCCAGGTGACCCACTTCTACTTCAAGGGTTGCCGCTATTACACGCCCCTCGATACGGAGGGCACGAGGGTGCTCTGGCGTCAGCCCGAGTGGATCCCCTTGGTGTGACGTGAGTCGTCAGGGGACACGACCCCAGGGCGTCGCTCTGCGACAGGGGTCGTTGCCCGAGGCTGCGCTCGACAGCGCGCACGCCGCCCAGCGCCGCGGCGAGAATGCTCTGACCCGGGAACACCGAGTCGCCGACCAGCGCGAGGCCCGGCGCAGGTGTGCGCGCGAAGAGGTCGCGGTACGCTCCGATCCCCGCACGTCGCGGCACGCCCCCGGCCCAGCCGCCGACGCTGCCGTCACTGCCGTCGCTCCGCCCGACCCAGCGCGCGTAGGTGCGCGGCGACGCAGTGAGCTCGCGCCGCACCTGCTCCCACTCGGGCGCGCGCCGCGCGAGCGTCTGGCGCATGCGCGCGTGTACCGCGTCGATGTGCGCGCGTTGGGCGTCATCGTCGAGGAGCCGCAACATACCGAGGTCGACGTGTGTAGAGATCGTCGCGCGTCGTGTGGCCGGGTCGCTCACGCCTTCACTCTCCGCGCCGATCGACAGAAAGACGTGATTCCCTTCAACATAGGGTTGGGCGGGATCGTCGACGAGCTCCAGGTGAAGCGGTCCCGAGTCGGCCCCGGGCGGCGGTGACGCGATCCTGAACAACGCGGCGGCGCCCCACCCCTGGCGCACTCGCTCCGCCAGGCGCGTGAACGCGCGCGCTGGCACGCCGCGCACGAGGCTCTCTGCGACCTGTGGCAACACGTTGAGAAAGACCGAGCGCGTCCGGTAAGTCGTTCCGCGCGCCGTCACGAGCCAGACGTCGCCGTCACGCTCGATCCGCGACACGGCGCTGCGCCGTTGCACGCGTCCGCCGGCCATGACGATCGCTCGACCGAGCGCCTCGGCCAGTACCCCGACGCCTCCGATCACGTGCGTCGCGCCACGGTGGTGGTAATCGAGCGCTGCCAGCGCGAAGAGCGCCTCGGCTTCGCGCGCGGGGCACTGCACGGTGATCTGGCACTGCGCGTCCAGCCAACGCACGAGCGGCGCGTAGCCACTGAGCCCGAAGCGCGCGAGCACATCGCCGAGCGAGCGACCGACGAGCGGCAGCAGCGCTGCATAGCGCCAGCTCCGCCGCACATGACGCAATACGCTGCGCGCGGTGAAGGGGGGCAAGAGTCCAGGCTCGTCGAGGAGTTCCCACAGGACGCCCGCCACCCGCGCCTGCAGCGCGAAGAAACGCTCCAGTGCGGCGCGCGGCGCGCCCGGCCGGGCCAGAAAGCTCGCGACGAACAGCGCGCGATCCCGGTGTGCTTGAACGACCACGTCCGCCCCCGCGCGCAGCTCGACGGGGCGCTCCAGGTGCAGGACCTGGACGTCCAGGCGATATTTTGCGATCCAACGCCCGAAGAGCTCGCCATCGCCGAGACCGGCAAAGAGGGTCGCGCCGCCCTCGAACTGGTCACCCCCGTGCTCGAAGGTGCACGCGCAGCCGCCGAGGTAGCCGACACGCTCCAGGAGCAGCACGTCCTGGCCCGCCTCGGCCAAGCGCAACGCGGCTCCAAGGCCCCCGAAGCCACCACCGACGACGACGGCGTCGAGCGTTCGATCGGGCTCGATCATCGGATCGCCCGCGCGTGGCGCCCGGAACCGTGACACGGGCCCACCAAACACGGGCCATCCAAACACGGGCCCACCAGGGGCCGCGGGCCGGAAAGTCGCTGACAAAACCCTCCCACGGGGTAGGGTTCGCAGCGTCCGGACGACGGGACGCAGCGAAGAGGTCCAGGGATGGAAGAGCACACACGGGCTCGGTCGAGCGCAGGCAACGCGCCGGTCGCTTGCGACGCGTTCGACGCCAATGGCGCGTTACGGCGAACGTTCCTCGATCGCCCGGTGGCCGGGCCAGAGCCGACCGTGGAGCGCGCCGGGACGTCCGAGCGCCTGGGTACGCTCTTCGGGACGGGCGAGACGCTGCTCGTGTTCCTGCGGCACCTCGGCTGACTTTTCTGCCGCGAGCAGGTCCTGCTCCTGCGCCGTGCGCGCGAATCCGACCCGAGTTTCCCCCGCGTGGTGTTCGTGCACCCGGCTCCAAAGCCTGACGGCGAAGTGTTCTTCGCCGAGCGCTGGCCGGAGGCGCCGGCGATCGCCGACCCCGAACATACGCTCTACGAGGCGTTTGGCCTCGGGCGCGGTTCACTGTTGCAGCTCATCGGTCCGAAGGTGTGGCTCGCGGGCCTGCGCGCGATCGGCGGCGGGCACGGCGTCGGCAAGCCGCGAGGCGACGTGACGCTGCTGTCGGGCGCATTCCTCGTGCGCGACGGACGAGTCCTCTGGGCGCATTACGCCGCGCACACGGGCGACCTCGTGGAGCCTCGCGCCGTGTCGCGCGCGGCGCGTGATGCAGGTGCGCGACCGTGAGTCGCGGGCCACTCTTCCTCGGCGGGCTCGGGCACGCCCTGTGCCGGCTCGCGCCCGCGCGCACGGCGGCGCGCTCGTTTGGCTTCGACGTGAAGGAGGTGCTCTATCCAGGTTTCGAGGGGCGCGCGCCCAGCGCGGGCATCGACGAGTTCCTCGACGCCGTGGAGCAGCAGGTCGAAATCTATCGCCTCAGCCACAAACGCCGGCTCGTCTACGCGACGGGCTTCGGCTCGCTGGTCGCGCTTGCGCTGCGCGCGCGCGGGCGTTTCGTCGAGCTGCCGTTCGTCTTCCAGGGCGCCGTCCCGTGGCACACCGTGCGCGCGGTCGGTGGGCGGCCGCAGGTCGGCGCGGGCCTGCGCGCGAACCTCCGGCGCCCCGACTACCAGGAGCGTTACGTCGCGCGTCACTTCCAACGCGCCCTGGAGGCGGGCGAGGTCAGGGCGTTCTTCAGCGGCTTCGCGACCTGTGACATCTGCGAGGCGTTGTTTGCGTGGCTGACCCCGGGCTGGCTCGCGGACCTCGAGGGGCGCCTGACGGCGCGGCGCGCAGCCCTCGAGGGCATCGCCGTCTGGCTCGGCGGGCGCGACGCTCTGGTGCATCCGAGCGAGCTCGAGATGACGGAGGCCGCGCTCGGCGTGCACTGGCCGCGTGTCGTGGTCGAGGACTGGGGTCACTTCCCCTACCTCGACGACCCATTGGGCTGGGTCGAGGCGGTGCGCCGAGAGATCGCCTGAGGGCGCTCGCGGGACACGTTGCTCGGGCGCATGAGCTGCGCGGTATCCTCGGGCGATGTTCATCGGCCGCACGCGCGAGCTCGCCGTCCTCGAGGAGCTCGCGGACTCCGGGAAACCCGAGCTGTTCGTCCTCTACGGGCGGCGGCGCGTGGGCAAGACGGAGCTCTTGCAGCGGCTCTGCGAGGGCCGCCGCGCGGTGTATTTCCTGGCGGCGCAGGTGCGCGAGAAGGACAGCTTGCGCGGCTTCCGCGAGGCGCTCAAGGAGGGCCTCGGCGGCGACCCGCTGCTGGACGGCATCGAGTTCCCGGATTGGTCGACGGCGCTCGGTTTCGCGGCGGAGCGCGCGGGCAGCGAGCGTCTCGTCGTCGTGCTCGACGAATTCCCCTACCTGTGCGACTCCAGCAAAGGCCTCACCAGCCAGATCCAGCAGTTCTGGGACACCCGCGGCAAACGCAGCCAATTGATGCTGGTGCTCTGTGGCAGCCAGGTGTCCTTCATGGAGAAAGAGGTGCTGGCCGAGCGCTCGCCGCTCTTCGGCCGGCGCACGGGCCAACGACGGCTCGAGCCGCTGCGGCCTCCGGAGGCGCTGTCGTTCTTCCCAGGCTGGCCGATGCGCGAGCGCGTGCTCGCCTACGCGTGTGTCGGCGGGATGCCGGCGTACCTGCGGCGTTTCGACGTGCAGCGCTCGCTGCTGGAGAACCTCGGGCGCGAGGTGCTGCGGCCCGAGGGGTACCTCTTCGACGAGGTGCAGTTTCTCTTGCGCTCGGAGCTCACGACGCCGCACACGTACAACTCGATCCTCGCCGCGATCGCCGCGGGCGCGGACAAGGCGGGCGACATCGCGCTGCACGTCGGCGTCGATTCCCCGACCGCCGCGAAGTATCTGCACGTCCTACGCGAGCTGCGCCTCATCGAGCGCGAGGTGCCTGTCAGCGAGGACCCGCTGCGCTCGCGCAAAGGGCGCTATCGGATCGCGGATCGATTCCTGACGTTCCATTTCCGACACCTGCAGCCGAACCTGTCGCTGGTGCACGCGGGGCGCGGCGGCAAAGTGCTGGAGGAGTTCGTCGAGCCCGACATGCCGCGCCTATACGACGACGCGCGCGTCGACTTCGTCCTCGATCACATGCACAGGGAAGCGGCGGAGCTCGTCGACGACGAGCTCGTCGAGATCGGGCGCCACGACGGTCGTTGGGTGCGCACGGTCGCACGCACGGCCGGTGGTAGGACGGTCGTCGGGATCGTCATCCCCGAAGGCGCGACCGCGTGCACCGGGCCCGACGCCGAGCTCATGGAGCTCGAGCGCGCCTTCGGCGTGCCGCCAATACGCCTCGTCTATGGTCTGTCGCAGAAGCCCGAGCAGCCGCTGCACGTCGAGCTGATCCCGGAGGGGCGCCGGCTGTGAGCCTCGAGCGCTACTTCGAGCACTATTTCGGCGCGCTCGAGCGGGCTGGCGGCGTCGACCGCTGCTGGCTCTGTCGGCGCACGCCAGCGGCGGTCAAGGCATTCTTCGGGTTCCACGAGGACGGCCACCCGATCGACGCCGAGCGCTACGGCATCGAGGACATCGTGCTCGAGCGCATGGACATCATGAGCTACGTCGGTCCGCGTCCGGTCTGCGCGGTCTGCCAGCTCAACATGGACTCGATCGAGCTCGCGCAGGAGGGCTCGGTGCTGCGCGAGCTGCAACGCCTGATGCGCGACGAGCGCGAGAAGCTCTGGCCCCCGGACGCGCCGGAGCGCTCGAGCGTTCCGGGCTGACGCGCTCGGACTGTGACGACTGTGGAGGATCGCTGGTATCTTCTGGTCAACATGCCCGGATCGGCAGAGCCACAGCAGCGCGCCCCGCAGGTTGAATTGGGGGCTTCTGCGCCGCCCAGCGGCGCAGTGCGACGTCGACTGGAGCGCGCGAGCGAGTGGCTCGAGCTGCGCTCCTTCGCAAAATGGGTCGGCCTCGCGGCCGTCATCGGCGTCGCCGCCGGCGTCGCCGCGGCGATCTTCCGCTGGATGATCGCGACCGCGACGACGCACCTCTTTCGCGCCGCGACCCACGTGCAGCACGATGGCGCGGTTGGCATGGGCGATCGCTGGTGGCTCGTGCTAGTCGTCCCCGCCCTCGGCGGCGTCGCGGTCGGGTGGCTCGTCAAGCGCTTCGCGCCAGAGGCCGAGGGCCACGGCACCGATTCCGTGATCCGCGCGTACCACCGCATGAAGGGCGTGGTGCGCACCCGCGTGATCGTGATGAAGTCGCTGACGAGCGCGCTGACGATCGGTACAGGCGGCTCGGCCGGGCAGGAGGGCCCGGTGGTCCAGGTCGGCGCGGGCGTTGGCAGCTCCATCGCATCGGCGTTGGGCTTCAGCGACCGCGATCGGCGCATCTTCCTCACCGCGGGCGGCTCGGCGGGTGTCGGCGCGATGTTCTGCTCGCCGCTCGGCGGCGCGCTGTTCATGCCGGAGGTGCTGTACCGCAAGCCTGAGTTCGAGGGCGAAGCGCTCGTCCCCTGCATCGTGGCCTCGACCGTCGCGTACGCAACGTTCGTCGCGATCTCGGGCGAGCACCGGGCAGTGCACATCGATCCAGAACGGCTCGCGGCGCTGAAGTTCGGCGGGCTCGTCGAGATCCCGCCGTACCTCGCCCTCGGCATCGCGTGCACGCTCTTCGGCTGGCTCTTCGTGAAAGTGTTCTACAGCGTCGAGGCGTTCTTCAAGCGCCTCGTGTCGGTGCCGAAGTGGCTGCGACCGGGCATCGGCGGGCTGCTCATCGGGGCACTGGCACTCGCGATAGCGCCCGTCACGGGCGACTTCGGCGTGCTGTTCGGCGGCTACCACTTGATGGAGGGATCCATTGCGAACGAGCTGACCGTCGGGATGGCGCTCCTGCTCGTGTTGGCGAAGATCCTTGCGACGTCGCTGACGATCTCGTCCGGTGGCTCGGGCGGTGTGTTCGCGCCATCGCTCGCCATCGGCGCGCTGATCGGCGTCGCGGTCGGACGCGCCGCGGAGGCCGTCGCGCCGGGTCTCGATCTGCAACCCGAAGCGTTCGCCCTCGTGGGGATGGGCGGCTTCTTCGCCGGCGTCGCGAAGGTGCCGATCGCCTCGGTCGTGATGGTGTCCGAGATGACGGGCAGCTACGCGCTCCTGGCGCCACTGATGCTCGTCTCCGTCGTGCACCTCTTGCTGTCCGGGCGTTGGACGCTGTACCAGGCGCAGGTTGCGTCTCCGATAGACTCCCCCGCGCACACGGGCGAGTTTGTCATCGACGTCCTGCAGAGCGTGCATGTGTCGGACGTGGTCGACCCGGCTCAGGCGCCCGCATGCCTCGTCAACGAGGACATCACCTTGAAGGCCGCGCTGAAGATCGTCTCCGAGAGCCGCGAGACACACTTCCCAGTCGTCGACGACGAAGAGCGCCTCGTCGGGATCTTCTCGTTGACCGACGTCCGACGGATCTTCCTCGAGGCCGGCATCGGCAACTTCATCATCGTGCGTGACTTCATGCGCGAGCAGGTCGCGACGGTGCGGATGGAGGACTCGCTGCACGATGTGCAGCGCCTTTTCACGCGCCGGGGGGTCAGCGCGCTGCCCGTGGTCGATAGCAAGGACCCGCGGAAGGTGATCGCCATGCTGCGCCGGAACGACGTCAGCCGGGCCTATGCCGACCGGTTGAAGGCGCTCAAGGGGGGTTGAGCGACTACGGGGACAATAAGGACCTCGAGGTCCATTGAGTGGGCGCAGGACACCCCGCCGAGCAAGGGGATGGACTCCTGCGCCCAAGGGTCTACGATGCTGATCGTCTTCCTGTTCCGACGAAGCCTCCGCAGCCATGTACGACCCCAGCCTGGTCCAACCCTTCCGCGACGAACTCACCTCCATCGGCGTCAAGGAGCTGATGACGACCGAGGACGTCGACTCTGCCATCAAGCAGCCGGGCACGACGCTCGTGTTCGTGAACTCGGTCTGCGGCTGCGCCGCCGGTTCGGCGCGCCCGGGCCTCCGCCTCAGCATGTTGGGCACGAAAAAGCCCGATCGGGTCGTCACCGTCTTCGCCGGAATGGAGCGCGAGGCCACGCAGCGCGCCCGTGAATACTTCCGACCGTACCAACCCAGCTCGCCGCAGATCGCCCTGATGAAGGACGGCCAGCTCGTGCACATGATCCAACGGCACGAGATCGAGGGCAAACAAGCGGCGCAGGTCGCAAAGACCCTCGAAGCGGCGTTCGCTCAGCACTGCTGAGCCGACCACGCACGTCGCTCCTGGAGCCCCGTGGGCACCTCCCCCCCCATGGGCAGCTCAGAGTCATCAATCAGCCTCCAGCGCGCGGCGCTCGCCGCAGAGCTACTGCAGGAGGCTGTTTATCGCTCCCGCGGCGAGCAGGCGGGCGCCGCGCTCTTGCGCGCCCGCGCCGCTGGGATGAGCAATTGTGGGCTCGGTGAGAAGGCCGCGGTCGTCCTCGACCTGACGTCGCGCGCCGAGGTCGTTTTTGCCGAGCTGTTCCCGACCGAGCTCACAGCCATTGCGCTCGCGCGATTGAGCGCTGTGCTCACGACGTGGGTCAAGCGTCAGGACGCGCTCGATCGACGCCGCAACCACTTCCTGAAGGCCTTCCGCCAGGCACACGGCTTCGATCGCGCGGCCTATGGTGCGGACGACCTGGCACAGTTCGACGCAGGTCTCGAGCGCATCAACGTCGAGGCCGCTGAAGAGCGAGCTGTGGCCGCCAACGAGCTGCTCGCCTCTGCCCTGCTCTGACCGCAGAGCGGGTGGAACCCGCAACCCAAGCCTTGGAGTGACGGGCCCGCGCTGAGTCCCATCCTAGCGCGTCACGCGCCGACGCCGAGCCAGAGGATCAGGAAACACAGCCCGAAGAGCACCACCTCTGGCAAGTAGATGGAGGGTGGGCGACGCGATTTGGAAGCAGGGCTGGCGGGGATCATGGTCGTGATTCGATTGATTCAAAATTCCGATTCCGAGGTCGAGAGTGTGGCGCACGCCTGTGAACCGCAGGTGACGGCGCGTTAAAAAGCGGCCACGCGCTCACGCCCAATGGCGCAGCGGTGTCGTGCGCGCTACCGAGAACTACGGATCACGACGCCTCAGGATCGCCCGGACACGACCCCGTCGCGAGGCGCGCGTCCAGGTCGACCCACGGGCAGTGCCGGCACCCGTTCTCGCAACAGGGTCGCTCCCAGAGCTTCGCGGCGGTCATCACCCAGAGCCGGCTCCCGGGGTCGACGTAGAACGCCTCGCCCGCCTCCAGCGCGGCCTCGTGCCGGGCGACGATCGCCGCGTAGCGCGGGTGTTCCGCATCGAGTCGCTCCGAGTGGGGCGCACGGAGGGCGTCGGGCAAGGTGGATGGGCAGCGCATCTCACGCCTTTTCGCTCCCACGCCGCCCCGACGGCGAAGGAAACCGTGAGAACTCGCCCGACGGGTGTGCGGTTTCGGCGCAGCCATTGAGAGAACGCCCGCCGACCTCCAGCGGCCGGCGGTGGCGGGCTATCCTCCTGGCCGAGTCCAGCCGCGGCGATTCAGCGCGACAGATCGCCGCCGCACTATCTGATCCTCGGGGGTCCCCGAATGACTGTGAAGAGCGCCCACCCCGCCAGCGCATCCATCCCGCCCTACACGCCCCAGCACCCGGTCCGGATCGTGACGGCGGCCTCGCTGTTCGACGGGCACGACGCGGCGATCAACGTGATGCGGCGGATCTTGCAGGGCTCGGGCGCAGAGGTCATCCACCTCGGCCACAACCGCTCGGTGCGCGAGATCGTCGACTGCGCGATCCAGGAGGACGCGCAGGCGATCGCGATCACTTCGTACCAGGGCGGGCACGTCGAATACTTCGAGTACATGGTGCAGCTCCTGCGCGAGCGCGGCGCGGACATCAAGGTCTTCGGCGGCGGCGGCGGCACGATCCTGCCGGTCGAGATCGAGCGCTTGCACGCTTCCGGCGTCGAGCGCATCTATTCGCCCGACGACGGGCGCGCTCTGGGGCTGCAGGGGATGATCAACGACCTCCTGCGGCGCTGCGACTTCGCGGCGGGCCGCGGCACGGTGGCCGCGCACGCTGCGCGCCTCGCCGAGCGCGCGCCGGACGCGGTCGCGGCGCTCGTCACGATCGCCGAGACACGCCCCGCGGAGGCCGCGACGATCGGCGCGGCGCTGCAGCGCCTCGGCGTGACGAAGCGAATCCCCGTACTGGGTGTGACGGGCACGGGCGGGGCCGGCAAGTCGAGCCTCGTCGACGAGCTCGTGCGCAGGTTCCTGCACGACCACTCCGAGCGCACGCTCGCGATCCTTTCAGTCGATCCGTCGAAGCGCAAGACGGGCGGGGCGCTGCTCGGCGACCGCATCCGGATGAACGCGATCGACGATCCGCGGGTGTACATGCGCTCGCTCGCGACGCGCCAGGCGAACCTCGCGTTGTCGAAGCACGTGCAGCAGGCGATCGACGTCTGCAAGGCCGCAGCGTACGACCTGATCATCGTCGAGACGAGCGGCATCGGGCAATCCGACACCGAGATCGTGGACCATTGTGACGCATCGCTGTACGTGATGACGTCGGAGTACGGCGCCGCGACGCAGCTCGAGAAGATCGACATGCTCGACTTCGCGGACATTGTCGCGATCAACAAGTTCGACAAGCGTGGCTCGCTGGACGCGCTGCGCGACGTGCGTAAGCAGGTCAAGCGCGCGCGCGGAAAGTTCGAGGCGCGCGACGAGGACATGCCGGTCTTCGGCACGATCGCGTCGCAGTTCAACGATCCGGGCATGAACCGGCTGTACGTCGCGGTGATGGACACGATCGTCGCGAAGACGGGCGCACCGCTCGCCCCTGGGCGCGAACTTGCGGTCGGCGACTCCGAGAAGCGCTACGTGATCCCCCCGGAGCGGGTGCGCTACTTGGACGAGATCCGCGAGTCCGCGCAGCGTTACGACGCGTGGGCAATGCAGCAAGCGTCGCTGGCGCGGCGTTGTTATCAGCTGCATGGCGCGGTGCACGTGCTGCGGGGCGGCACGCGCGCGACCGCGGTGGGCGATGCGGTGCTGCCGGAGCTCATGGCCGTGGCCTCCGACAGCGCAGCGACGAAGGAGCTGCTCGGCCACTACACCGAGCTGCGCGGGCGCATGGACCACAGCGCGCGCGCGCTGCTCGAGGAGTGGCCGGCCGTGCGCGCGCTGTACGCGGGCGACGTGTACCGCTACGAGGTGCGCGACAAAGTGCTGGAGCAGCCACTCACGAGCCTCTCGCTGTCGGGCACGAAGATGCGCAAGGTGATGCTGCCGCGCTTCAACGACTGGGGCGACGTGCTCCAATGGCGCGCGCAGGAGAACGTGCCAGGCGAATTCCCGTTCACGGCGGGCGTGTTCCCGCTGAAGCGCCAGGGCGAGGATCCCGCGCGGATGTTCGCCGGCGAGGGTGGCCCGGAGCGCACGAACCGGCGGTTCCACTACGTCTCGCGCGGGATGCCCGCCGCGCGCCTGTCGACGGCGTTCGACTCGGTGACGCTCTACGGCGAGGACCCGGACCGGCGCCCGGACATCTACGGCAAGGTCGGGAACGCAGGGGTGTCGATCTGCACGGTCGACGATGCGAAGAAGCTGTACAGCGGCTTCGACCTCGCGGACCCGAAGACGAGCGTGTCGATGACGATCAACGGCCCTGCGCCGATGGTCCTGGCTTTCTTCATGAACGCGGCGATCGACCAGCAGTGCGAGCGTTACATCCGCGCCAACGGCCTACTCGCGGAGGTCGAGAAGGTCATGCAGGCGAGGTACGACGACCGCGGCTTGCCGCGCCCCGTCTACCACGGCGTGAACGGTCCCGGCGACCTACCGACGGGTAACGATGGTCTTGGCCTGTTGCTGCTCGGCCTCTCGGGCGACGACGTGCTGCCGAGCGAGGTTTACCGCGACATCCGCGCAAAGACGCTCTCCGCCGTGCGCGGCACGGTGCAGGCGGACATCCTGAAGGAGGACCAGGCGCAGAACACCTGCATCTTCTCGACGGAGTTCGCCCTGCGGATGATGGGCGACATCCAGGAGTCGTTCGTGCGCCAGAACGTGCGCAACTTCTACTCCGTGTCGATCAGCGGGTATCACATCGCCGAGGCCGGCGCAAACCCGATCTCGCAGCTCGCGTTCACCCTCGCGAACGGCTTCACTTACGTCGAGTACTACATCTCGCGTGGGATGCACGTCGACTCGTTCGCGCCGAACCTGTCGTTCTTCTTCTCGAACGGCGTCGACCCGGAGTACTCGGTCATCGGCCGCGTCGCGCGCCGCATCTGGGCCAAGGCGATGCGCGACAAATACGGTGGGAACGACCGCAGCCAGAAGCTGAAGTACCACATCCAGACCTCCGGCCGCTCGCTGCACGCGCAGGAGATCGCCTTCAACGACATCCGCACGACGTTGCAGGCGCTCTACGCTCTGTTCGACAACTGCAACAGCCTCCACACGAACGCCTACGACGAGGCGATCACGACGCCGACCGAGGAGAGTGTGCGCCGCGCGCTGGCGATCCAGCTGATCATCGACAAGGAGCTCGGCCTGTCGCGCAACGAGAACCCGTGGCAGGGCTCGTTTGTCATCGAGGAGCTGACGGACCTCGTCGAGGCCGCGGTGATGGAGGAGTTCCACTCGCTCTCCGAACGCGGCGGCGTGCTCGGCGCGATGGAGCGCCAATACCAGCGCTCGAAGATCCAGGAGGAATCACTCCTCTACGAGTCGAAGAAGCACACGGGCGAGCTGCCGATCGTCGGCGTGAACACCTTCCTCTCGAGCGCGGGCTCCCCCACCATCGTGCCGTCTGAGGTCATTCGCTCGGGCGAGGACGAGAAAGAGCGCGCGATCACGAACCGCGAGGCCTTCCAGCGCCGTAACACCGCCGCGGCCCCCGCCGCGCTGAAGGAGCTGCAACGGATCGCTCTGGCCGGCGAGAACACGTTCGACGCGCTGCTGGAGGTCGCGAAGGTCGCGAGCCTGGGCCAGATGTCGGCGGCGCTGTACCAGGTCGGCGGCCAGTACCGACGGAACATGTGAGGGGCGAAAGAGGGACTCGCCCCACTGTGCTCCAATGGTCTGAGTCCGTCTCGTGCCCCGCGCAGTCTCGAACGGCATGCGACGAGTTCTGCTCGCGTAGCGTTGGCTTAGTGCTTGACGTAGAACTCGACGAACTGTGGCCCCAACACGTCTCCGATGACAGTGATGACGTCGGTCCCCGGACGCCCGTCGCACTCGCCGGTGAGCAGCTTCAGGATCGGACGCGCGCTCGGACCTCGCGCGATGACCTCGTCGTCGACCGGAGCGATTGCATGGCGCACGTAGCCCAGCTCGGGCGGCATCTGTGACTGGTTCACGTAGACGAACTCGGACGGCTCGCGGAGCGCTGCGAGGAGGTAGCTGCCAGGCGCTCCATACTCCGAGTACACGGCACCAGTGAAGGGGTCGACGTTGCGCGACCCGTTGTTGATGAAGATCTGGACCGGTAGCGCAGTGCTCGGCGTCCCCCCCACCGGATTGATCGAGAAGACGATGTCCTCCCTCAGGTCGCCATCCACGTCGACGACCACGAAGTCCGAGATCGTCGCGTGTTGATGGATCGAGCCGGTTCCGTTGTAGAAAGGCAGGCGCTCACCAGGCGTGAAGTCCGGGGCGAAGTAGCTCAGGTTCGTGCCAAGTAGGCTCGGGTGATTGCGGATGACGTGGGTCTGCGTCCCGTCGTTCCAGGTCAATCCGAGGCCGGGCAGGAAGGCCTGAGTGCCACCCGAATAGATGATGTCGCTGAATCCGTCCGCATCGAAGTCGCCGGCGGCGAGCTTGCGCGGGAAATACTGCTGTGCGTAGCCGACGTAGGGCAGGAACGCAAACGGCTCGGTGGTACCACGCGCGGCCAAGCCGACACCAATCTCGTGATTCGTCTGACCGATGATCAGGTCATCGAGCGCTCGGCCATGAATCTGATCGTTGTTCAGGTTCCCGACCGCGAGCGCATACGGCATGTGCATGAGGTGCCCGGAGGCGTGGTGCACGGGAGATGCAAAGGTCGGGGTCGGGCGCCCTTGAGCGTCTCGGACCATGGCGACGGTCTCGTAGACGTAGATTCCACCGGCCGGACCGGACTCGACCGCCAGAACCAGGTCCGTCAGGCCGTCGAACGGATCACAATCGTACGCAACGAGGTCGCGCCCTCCCGGAACGGGGAAGGGACCGCAGTGATAGTAGTGCACCTGGCCAAGACGCGATCCCGACATGTACACGTGCATCTCACGCGGGGGGTCGTCAACAGCGACGATGTCGTCCAGCCCGTCCTGGTTGATGTCTACGACCTTGATCACGCCTAGCCGATATCCGAGTGGACCCAGCTCGAACGCATGTCGCGAGTATGAGGGTGCGTGGATCGCATGGCTCGCGGTGGACGAGAGAGTCAATACGACGACAAGTCTGAACGATTTCATGTTTCCTCCAATGTGACGCAAGGCATCGCCTCGCAGCGTGGCCAGTGGCCCAGGTGGGCCACTCGGTTCGAAGTAAGTAGCGCAGCGCTCTCAGCGCCGTTGAAGTCCGTTACGCGCCCCGTTTCACCTGCTCGGGCGCTCCACGCTCTGAAAGCATGCTGCCGCGCGACTGGCTGCACGAAGTCGTGCAAGAGAGCTGTACGTGCACGGTGACCCCAGGGTGTTCATGCGGAACACGACGATCAGCGGCAACTCGGGCGGCAGCCTCTTGACGTACGGAGGCCAACCGTACCCGACGCTCCTCTCGAACGTCACGATCGCGGACAACACCGGGGCGGGCGGCTTCGAGCACGACCTCTCCGTGCCGGTAGAGGTGCGCAACACGATCATCGCGGGCAACTCCGGTGCGTATGGCAGCCAGGACGTGGAAGGCACGTTCAACTCGCTCGGTCACAACCTCATCGGGGTCGTCTCGTCCGCGATCGGGTTCAACAACGGCGTCAATGGCGACATCATCGGGACGGCCGGGAACCCCGTCAGCGCCGGTCTCCTCCCGCTAGCGAACAACGGCGGGCCGACGCAGACGCGCGCGCTCATGGCGACGAGCCTCGCGATCGACGCGGGAGACCCGGTCGTGTTCGAGCCACGGACCAGCGCGGCGTCCCGCGCACGCCCGGCGCCAGCGACATCGGCTCGTACGAGGCCTCGATCGGCGCATCGATCCCCGGCTGCAACGCCGTCGCGAACTCGACCGGCGTCGTCGGCCGCCTGACGGCGGGGGGCAGTACAGTCATCGTGACCAACAGCTTCTCGGTGGCCGCCGCGTCGCTACCCCTGAGCACGTTCGGGTACTTCCTCACCAGCCGGACCCAAGGCAACGTCTCTCAGCCCGGCGGCAGCCAAGGCGTCCTGTGCCTCGGCGGCGCGATCGGTCGCTTCGTCGGGCCGGGTCAGGTTCAGAACACCGGCGCGTCGGGGTCGATCTCGATCCCAGTGGATCTGCTCGCGCTGCCGACACCGACGGGCCCGGTCGCGGCCATGGCGGGGCAGACGTGGAATTTCCAAGCGTGGCACCGCGACTCGCTCGGCGGCGTCGCGACGTCGAACTTCACGACGGGCCTCGCTGTTCAGTTCCAATGATCTGAATGGCCCTGTCTTTGGACGAGCGTCACGAGCCTGGCAGCGCGGCGCGGGTCGGTTAGCCTCTGCCGTCCCAC
>Ga0163154_10002934_pt1 | contig 24304 bp, 12 predicted proteins | sample OliLakLV19MP9P1_FD_148649 | JGI IMG/M metagenome (GOLD analysis project Ga0163154, IMG submission 148649) | Freshwater microbial mat bacterial communities from Lake Vanda, McMurdo Dry Valleys, Antarctica - Oligotrophic Lake LV.19.MP9.P1 | ecosystem: Environmental > Aquatic > Freshwater > Lake >... | reverse complement strand
CCGGAGAACCGCTATCTCGAAATGGACGGCAGAATGGTCTTTGAGCGGCACACCGAACGGGGAACCGTCAAGCAGCCGGTTGCGGATTGGATCGGGCGGGTGCGCGAGTGGATCACACGCGTGAACGATGACGACGGCGCAGAGCATATCATGCGTCTTGATTTGCGCCGCGGAGTACACACCATCACGTTGGATGTACCCAGTGAACTCTTTGGCGATACGAATGCACTTCAACGCTTTATTGCCGCCAGAGCGGGCGGTTTCTTCACAGTCGAAGCGGGGATGCACCGCCATCTTGTGCGTGCCATTCTCGCGCTGTCAGGCGAACCCCTCCGCAAGACCACCTACTGTTTCTTCGGTTGGACAGCGCTTGATGGTTATTGGATGTATATCGCTCCGCAAATGAGCGTGGGCGCTCATGGTTATCTGGAGTCACCTCACACTGTCGAGCTAGAGGCACGTTTACGGGATTATCGGCTGACGGACGCTGATTGGGAGACGAGTCTACAAGCGTTCCAAGCGGTGATCGCTGTCTTTCCAAAACCGCTCGCTCCTGCACTGATCGCCTTTGCGCTGCTGCCGCTCGTCCAACGTTTCTTTCCCGCAGCCGCACCAAAACCCGCCCTGCATCTAGTCGGCACGTCAGGCAGCGGGAAAAGCGAGATCGCCGCACTCATGGCAAGTTTCTACGGCAATTTCAGCCGGGACACCCCACCCGCTCAATGGGGCGATACCATCAATACAGTGGAGGTGTTGGGTTATGCGCTCGCTGATGCTCTCTTTTGGGTCGACGACTACAAGACGAGCTATGCCGACGAGCGCACCTTTACCCGCTTCTTGCAAAGCTATTCACGCGGGATGGGGCGCGGTAGGTTGACGCGCGAAGCGAACCTACGGCAAGAGCGCCCCTGTCGCGGGTTACTACTATCGACTGGAGAAACGACGATTGAAGGGGAAGCGTCTGTGCTGTCGCGGATGCTCGTGCTTGAGATTCCGCCGTGGGAACGACGCGACCCGCAGGGGAAAGCATTAGCGCAAGCGGAGGGGCTGCGCGAGAAGTTATCTGGTTTCACGGCACATTTCGCCGCGTGGATAGCCCGACAGGCGGATGCAGGAACCCTTCGCAAGGTACTTACCGACGATCTCGAGCTGATGACGCAGGGCTATCGGGCGAAGCTGAGCGGTACGCGACAAGCGCATACCGGGCGTGTGATCGGCAATTGGGCAGTCTTGCTCGTGACCTATCGTCTGCTGATGCGCTTTCTCAGCGAACGGGAAGCGGATCAGCATCTGCCGGGGTGGCAGGATGCGATCTACGAAACGGTGCAGGCAGTGCAGCACGAACGGGCAGGGCAATTATTCCTCGACACGTTGGCGCAACTGCTTGCCAGCGGCGAGGTGATGCTGGCGACGGACATGCGCCAACCGGAGGAGGCGCGTCCCGGTGTAACGGTAATGGGGTATGAGGATCAGGAGTTCGTCTATCTGATCCCCGAAGTGGCGTATCGGGAAGTCAATCGTATCCTGTCGCTCAAGTTCACAATTTCTGCGATTGGGTCACAGTTGAAGGAAGATGGCATCCTCATTCCGGCAGGCAGCGACGGACACTTGACCGTACAAATGCGGGTGCGTGGACATCGGACGCGCTTGTGGCGACTCAAAGCCTCCGTCTTTGGCGGTGACACTGGGGACAGTGGAGACGGGACGTTATGATGAGCGTCCCGCTTGTTTATTCTGTGGAGACAGTGGAGATCATGGAGACAACCCTTCTATTGATGCGGAAAAGTGTCCCCACTGTCTCCACTGGCACAGGTTCTAAGACTGTTTACGCGCAAAAATACGAAAAATATCGGGCGGCAAAAATGATGTTCAGGAGACACCGATTTGTGAGTGGAGACGGCGGGGACAGGCGACATAAACGGCACATCTGCGCTGCTGCTCAGGTCGCCTAAATTGGCTAATCAAAGTCTGTTTTCAGATACTATCTGATCTCGACTTTGTGCATCTTAATTCTGAGTTTTCCGCTCAGAGGAAGCAGTTAAAGCTATTTATCGAATAGGGTTGCGATACGCCGATGTTCGTAAACGCTGATAGCTTTTGATAGTTTTCCCTGAGCGAAGGGAATAAGCTAACCATTGTCATGTACAAAGTCGAGCTGATCAACACCATGCTGAGCTTGAAAATGCATTTGCTGAATGGTACGAGTCGAGTTTGCGCTGAGATTCACCCCGAATAATGATTCTTTCGCAAAGGCAGGAGAATCGCTATTCAGGAGTAAGCTCAATCGGATAAACCATTAAACGCGGATCAGTCCAACCTAATCATCAGCGGTTTTCACGATACCCCAAAGCGTGATCTCGTGCCGTTCCTGAGGGTTTGCTAATGCGATCAAGCGACCACAAGGCGACACGGCTAGTAGTGAGGCTTTGTAGTCAAGCATTAAGGTCTTTGCTGCATTTCTATCGTTACGCAGGTAAAATAAATAGAGTTCATTCTCTGCCAATACCACCATTAATCTGGTTTCTTCCGCAAAGCTGATGGCATTCACCGGTTTATCAACTTGATAGGGGGGAAGCGGTCTGGCTATGTTACCGATTTCAACAAACTGAATCGTGCGGCTAGTTTGTAATAAAGCAACTAACGAGTGCTTGCGGGCTACCCACATACCAGATACCCGATATTGCCCTAATTGAGTCCTTGAGAGTTTCTGTTTATTTTCTAGACTCAAATCCCAAACTTGCAACTGACCGTCTTCACAGAGGGCGACACAGCGACCGTTATCGAGAATCTCAAGGTGGCTGATGTGCGGTTCCGTAGCACCACCAAACTTAAGTAATGCTGCGCCCCTCGCTGGATAAAAATAAAGGGCGCTGTCCTGCTCTTTCACCGCCGCAACCGCATTGGTAGAAAATAAGGCGAAAGCACGAACAGGATCATTAAAGCTAAACGAGTGCGGAGTTGGAGTTTGTTTATTCAAGTCGTGCACAAAGACTTCATGATTTATCGCCACCGCGAATTTTTGACCATTGTAATCGAAAGCAATGGCTGTAATTTTATTCGTGCCTAAAAAGTTTTTTTTAAGTTTCCATGTCACTTCTTTGCTAACCGTATTGATGTCAATGTTGTAAACATAAAGGTTGCCACTCGCACTAGCGACAACCAATGTTGGCGTCTCAGCTATCGGGGCAAACTTCATCAGCGCGGGTGTATCATCGTCTGGTAAAGTAAATGTGGCTAATTTGCCCACCAACCCGTGTGTGAAAGGCGTGATAGGACGACCATAGAGAAGCTGATCAGGATCGCCATATTCTGGACATTCCTGCCAAATCCACTCCATGACACTTTCAAGTTCATCCCATCTCTGGGTTTTATGAGCAAGATTGGCGGTACCTTTATACCATTCTTCACCGACAAGGTTCCCTTCAAATTTATCGATCAGACCCTGAATATCTGAACTCTTCCCACCTTGCTCTCGATAATTCTGAGCGAGACTTAACCCAAGTCCCCAGCTCCCCTGTGTTGCCGTGCGCTGTATTTGCTCAAACAGATTTTGTAGACGCCCCGGTTTGCATTCCTGTTCAATTGCTCGCGCTAAGGTGTCCAGCATCTTGTTCTGCCCAGCGCCGCGTTGGTGACGTATAAGATTCAACAAATTTAAGGCGGCTTCAGGGTTTTCCTGCCGAAATTTGTGTACGTCAAGCAGCATGTCATCGAGTTGTTCGGCCGTCAGGGTTAGTTTTTCACTCCCTCCATCGATTGTAGATAACTCAGATAGCCGCTCACCAGCCACATCTTGCTCAGGAAATAGCATCAATTCACGAGAAGGTTTCAGTTGAATCCCCATCATGTTGGCGAGTTTTTGCAACGCGGATTTTCGTGCCAGTTCATTCGTATAGTCGCTAAAATCTATGCTTTGTATACGCGCCAATATGTACCAGGCGGGAGTGTGAAGTAAAGATTGATGACTGCCCAAAAGCAGGGGGATGATCGTTTTTGGGGGCGTGTTTGCATTTGCGTAAGCAACTTCAGATTGCACCCAACCTGAGTTCACTGAGTTGATGCTGACAACGACAAGAACATAAGTTGATTGATAAATCTTCTCTTGTATTCTAGATGTAAAATCGCCAGCGACATTTTCTTTGACATCCATGTATACGGCGAGACCGTGCTGCTCAACCACTCGGAAAACCCAGTTCGCAAATGCGCTGTCATGGCGAGAGTAACTTAAGAATATCATCGAATGTGACCTCATGGGTTATCATAGCGATTTGCATGTACTGTGTTGTTGTGTAAACAAAAATTGTTAAAGTTTTGCGGTAGCGTAATGCCAACTATGGAGTATATTTTATAGTGGTATATGCCGAATCTCAATATTTCATACATATGGACATTTCCGACCGCTCACAAAGAGGGAATGCATAACAATGGCGGGGGATATCAGCAGCGCAATCGCACAACTTGTACAAGATGCCGGTCAGCCACTTCAAAAATGGAGTGATTTGGATGCCCGTCATAAACGCTTGGAAGCCGAAGTCGCTAAAGACGAGCAGCTTGGGAAACTGCTGCGTGATTCGTGGGGTGAAATGATAGAAAAACGGAATGCACTTTTCCACGAAGCTCTGCGCCGGTTGCGCGACCAGATCAACACAGGCGCTATTGACGATCAAGCTACGTTTAACCGCAATCGTCTGGCGCTGTCAGCATTAGGTGAGCATAACGACCGTTTGAACCGGGAAGTCGCCAGTCTTCAAAGCGATTGGAATCTACGCTTAGAAATCAATCAGCTTCGGAGTCAAGTCGAACGCGCCACCAATGCTTATACCGCCGCCATCAGCGATGGTACGGATTTTCAAGTGGCTGCCGACAAGCATCTTGAGCCGCTTAAAACGCGCATTGAAGAAATTCGGCAAGAGCGCGGTGATGTCCGCGAAATCGAGGATTTGCTCAGTGAGGTGCGGCTTATCATTAAACGCGCCGACAAAGGTGCCACGATTACTTTAGCTAGTCTGGGCAATTTTGAGCGCATCCTCACCAACCTCAACAATGCGCCGGATGATTACGTCGAAATCCTTGTTGATGAAAATGGTGAGATACACGGTAGTAAGCCAAAAGACATAGCAATCCACTGGTATGATGAGCGTGCTACTGGCTATGCTGAGAAGAAAGCCGATAAATACCTAGAGGAGGTTGAGGCTGCGCTGCATCATGGACGCATTTACGAAGCAGACAGCCGACTGCGTGACGCTAAAAACCTGTTTCGTCTACCTCATGAAAAGAAACAGGAAGTTACAGAATATCAAGCCGCCTATGTCGCGCCGCTGATGAAACGCATCGAGTTGGCACGTACCAATCTCGCGGCAATTCCGACCACCATGAATGTCGACACCGCAATTGATCTGTATCAGAAGGCGTTAGACCCGGAACTCGGTTGGTCTGCCTTTGCTATTTTGGAAAACAGTGTCGAGGGTAATGCAATTGGGCGCAATAATCAGCTAGTAGTGAACGCGATGGAGTATATCTATAGTGTGCTGCGTAAAGAGATAAAATCACGATTGGACCAAATTGACCCTACAGCACTAAAAATCATCACCAATGTGATGTCGCTCCAAGACATGTGCAAACTAGAGTATTACATTCATTGGGGCGATGGAAGGCTGCTCGACGAATTGGGCAGCGATTACAATAAGCTGCGACAAGCCTATAATAAACAGACGAACTTACGCACTGAGGTCAACAGTGCGACAGCGCAGGCACTGACGTTTCTAAACGCCAAAGACTATGTCAGTGCTTTCAATACATTAGCGCCCTACGAAAACGCAATTTCCAGTAACAGCGACCTGTTTCCAGACGCGGAAAAACTGTGGAGGCGTGTGAACGCTCTCCAGAATATCCGCTTGATCAAGCTGAATGTCATTAACGCATTAGATCAAGGTTTCGACGCGACCAAACCAAACAGCGAACTTCTGCGACTCGACGCGATTCTGCAAGATGCGATCAGCGCGATTGATGCCAACAAAGAAGGCGCGGACTCGGTTGGGCTAAGCCAGGATGTTGTCGAACTCAGGCAGTTAGTCGCCTTAGTGCACGGTTTTCAACTGCGGGAAGAACTGAAACTGGATCAAGCGCTGCATATCTGGCGTGAAAATATTCCGATTGGTTCGCGCTTCACAGCGCAAGCGAATGATTATGCCCGTGACACTGAGACGCACATGAAGATTGATCGTGATCTGAATGCCGCGCTTCGGCTCGCACATGCCGCGCTTGCAAGTCAGCTTCCGAATGAAGCATATACACTCCTCAAACCGCATGAGGCTAAAATCGACTCTCGTAATTATTCCGAATTCGTGGAGTTGTTTGACAAAATTCGTACCGCATATGGTGCTGTCTTAAGTGAGGAGATTCGCAAAAACATTGACCGCACTCTCGATAACCCGGCTGAACTGGAACAACTTGCCGAACAGTTGAACGAAGTCTCACCAGCATCGTTTCAGAAACAGGAAGCTCAAATTAACAATGCGCTTGTCGAACAAAGGGCACGCTACAACTATCAGTTGGCAGATGGCACAAGAGTCGTCAAATACTGGTATAACGCGCTTGAAAGTTGGCAAGAACTCTACTCAATTGAACCACAAACGAACATTACGCCTATCTGGGAAGGGTATGTTGATGCGGTCGTAAGCGAGGCACTGGCAAGAAGCGCGGCGAATACCTTGACGATTGACACTGCGCGTGCACCACTCGATAGTGACGCATTACCCGCTATTCAAGAGTTAGCGATCAATGTGCCGCAAAGTAAGCGCATCGCACCGCTACGAGCCCAAGTCTACATGCGTTTTGTTCAACTAGGCGACAACCTACTTCATACACGCCGTTATCTACAATCTGTACGCGTGGCAATCGCGGAAGCTTCGGATAAAAACATTGTTGATATCAAGCGGTTGGAAGGACAGATTGGCGAGGCAGACAGCCTATTGGTTAAAGCCGAGCGGCTGGATACTGCCCTCAAATTAGAGCGTCCGCTGCTTGATTGGGTTTCGGCGGTAGAGGACTGGCAGTCTCAACAGAATCGTTTGCGCTCGTTTGTTGGACTTGGGATTTGGTTTGAAGCCCGCAAGGCGGAAGCACTAGCTCAACTTGACCAAGAATTAGCGGGAACGGGCGATGAGATCGTGCGCTCGCTGGAATTGCTGGCGAAACATTCGCTGCTTGGCGATCCCATCGGGGATCCGCGTGTGCTGTTTGAGCAGATGCGCGGTCATGTGCGCTTCGCGTTGACCGATATGAACGCGCTCACAGAGGAAGATTGCACAGCATTGGAGCAAGCGAGTTGGGCATTGGCATTCCTGATTAATCCCAACACACTGCTTATGCAAGTTGTGGAAACGGAGGGCTTTGATCTCAATGCCCGCACCATCTATGATCCAGAAAACTATGCCGTCCAAATGGCAAATGTTTTGAAGCAGAAAGCCCAATCCATTGGTGATTTCGAGCGCATAGTGGCAAGTGCCACCTCCCTATTGGACAACGCCGGGATTACCGGTGATTTTGACGCAGTCAATGATGCGCTTGCGCCCATCCGCAACGGCAACCTAATAGAGTATCTCAAACATAATACAATCCGCAATATCGAGGCGGAATTGAGCGTAACGCAAGAGCGTTATGATCGTTTGAATGGAATTAATCTTGAAGTGAAACAACATTTCAAACTTGAGAAATTTGACCTACTGCTTCCGTTGTTGGAAGACCTTGAAAAACAGCCCGCAGGGGATGACGGGCTGCGTCCGGCGCAGCGTGTACGCTTAAAAGACTCGTTTGCCGCCGATGACCCCCTCGCGGGGACAGAACAGATTCGGGTACGGGTTCAAGAAAAACAGGCGCAAATTGCCGTCTTAGAAACATGGCTGAGTCCGATCATCACACTGGCTGACTTGTTAGCCCAACTGCGCGGCACAAACGATGAACTCAGCCAACCTTCGCAAATCGATTTCACCTATGTACGAGTTGCGGATTTTGTTCAGTTGGATGACCGGATTGGTGAGTTGCGTTCACGTGGACAATACAAAGCGGCAGTCATGCTGCTTGAACAAATCGATTATGGCGTGAACGGCACGGTTGATGAGCCATCGCATTACGAACGCAGCATTTACTCGCTGACACAAGCATTGAATCACCTACACGCTGTTCCCATCAAAGAAAAAAGAACGAGCGCAACCGCAGAGGCTATGTATCAGTGGTCGGCGCTCTTATTTCGGACTGTCCGCACCATGCTGGAAAAGGTGATCGAACGGTACGATGATCTCGATGCGGCGCAAACAGGCTATATAGAACAACGTGATAAACTTCTACAAGCTATTCAAGGTATTCACACGACGAATGGACGTGAACGGGCGCGGTTCTTTGTTGAATTGGAAACCGCCTACAGCTATCTCGTCACAGGACTGGATGCCAACGGTGAACCGTTGCCAAAGCGCGAAACACCCAATTACCACTATCCTCTGTATCCGCTTGCCCATCAACATGAAGACATACTCCAACGGTACAAAGATGCCCAGAGGTATCGCTAATGTTAATCGCTCTATTGAGTGATATTCACGCGAATTCGTTCGCGCTCAACGCGACACTCGATTGCATCAAAAAGCGCGTTGGCGTGGTCGATAGTTACTGGGTGCTTGGCGATGTGCTAGGGCGCGGGCCTTTTCCGCTGCCAGCATGGCGGATTTTGGAAACTCTGAAACCAGATATCTGGCTTTCGGGGAATCACGATTGGTATATTGCCCTCAACGACGCAAACGATCTCGCCAGTGGGACGAAACTTCCAGGACCCATCTTCCGCATAGACCCTATCTCAGGCGAACAGGAACAGGTCAAGGGTCCGAACACCAGTGCATGGGAAGTCGCAGGCAAACACCGTGACGTATTACCCACAGAGGTGCTTGCACAGCTTGCTGAACTCCCCAACCGCGCTGTGATAAACAACTATCTCTACCTCGCACACGCCGCGTTCTGTTCGACTGTCCCCCTGAGCGACGCAGAGATTTGGCTTGAATACTATATTGACAGCCCGACGGAAAGCGAGAGTGTATACACAGCACCGGAAGCGCCTTGGCGATATCTCCCGGCAGACTTTCCGATCCTGCATATCGGAGGACATACACATCGACCTAAAGTATGGGAACGGGTACATGGAGACATTGAAGAAACCGCTTTCAGCGCGTGGAAAACCTACGAACCGGGAAAGGAAATCGCATTCGGCGAACCTTTCCCGCTCAACGCTGGCTTTTTTTACTGCCTGAATCCGGGTAGCGTGGGAATGCCCTACACTCAGGTTTGTTATCCTAACTTTGCCATTTTGGATTTATCGCAGATGCACGTTACTTTTTATCAGGCTGATGATTGCGGTTATGATATAGAAGTGGTGCGTAGCAAAATGAAGCAGCTTGGGTATCCAAAAGACTTGTACACTGAAGCGCAGATGAAACCATGTCCTTGATGCGAAAAAACAAGGTCAGCACATTCCATTCTTCGAGCCATCGTAGGGGGTTGGGGTTTTGAAATATATCCGGGTTTTACTCGTGCTTGTCATAGGGTTGCTGGCTTTTCATAGCGCTTGGGGTGGTGTTGTTTCAGGTCAAACGGCTACAGGGTTTGATGCCACCGGGTTGGACGTGATCTTTGTCATGGAGGGGTCGAATCGCTATGATGATCCCGATAGTTCACGCTTTAGCGTGTTCGAATATGTGGCTGAAGTTTTGTCAACTGATGCGCTCTTTATTAACCCTAGCGCACAGCATACCCTTTCACTAATCACACATACAGACGATAGCAGCAGCCTCATTCTTGACGCAGTTCCCTTCGGCGCTTATGCCCAAGAGGGTGATCCGCGTTTCACTGACCCGGACATGCGCGAGCAACGCGAAGCTGACATCGCTGACCTTGTACAAAGAGTTGAAAATCAGCAAGGCACAATGTCCCAATCACTTGGCGGCGTTGAAAATGACCTTGCTGGGTATGCCTCAGCATTTGGACGAATTGATGGGTTATTGAATCGCATGGATTCTAATGGGCGTGAGCAAATAATCTTTTTGATTTTCCCCCTTAGACCCCATTTAAGCAACCCTGTGGGCGGCGTATTTGACGCCCTATCTCTAATTCGCTCTACGCTTGGCTCGCGACAAATTCATACGTTGGTTCTCCCTGTTGATAGGCTCGTTGAAACCAATCCGTTTCTGTACGACCCGACTAGGAATCCTAATTTTGCTGACGACTGGTCAGATGAGCAGCGTTCAAACAACTTTAGCGGTGATATTGTTGAGAATATTCAACCTGCCGACATGGGACAACAAATCTACCGTGTGATCGAAGGCGCGTTGAGCAGCGTTTCCAACCCGATGAGCGCGCAAGTGCAGCGCATTCCGCTGGATGGTTTGACCAGTGTAAATTTGCCTCCGTTTGTCTCGTCAGCGATCTTTATGGGCTTTGATAGCTTTCGCGTCTCGCCACCACGCGCTGAGGAACCAACAACGACAAGTATTGACGGTAATATTGTCTCGGTTTTCGAAAGCGCACCGACGGGATTATACTCCGTTGCCAGTGGAGTAAGTGGCGATTTGATACTACGTTTTGGGACTCCGACCCTTACGGCGGGAAGTCCACATCAATGGGAACGAACACAATTCTCATATGTAGTCAGCGATGCGTTTAATCAACCATTGGAAAGCCCTGTGCAAGGGGCTGTCCAAAGTGTGACCGGCACTATCGCCTACCAACCAACCGGGCAAACGTGGGCGCTTAACTTTCAGGCGGAGAGTAACCAAATCGGTACATGGCTGACGACGTTTGTGCCCCCATATCGGGGCGGGTATGCTGTCAACTTGGCTGTGAATTTAGACTACAATGGTACAATCTCAATTCCATCTCCCCTGCTCAACCCAGACGACGTCCGACTCAATGCCTCCGCAGTGCAACTGCAATATGTGGAAACAGACTCCATCGCAAACGCGGCACTGGATACCCCATTGTTAAGCCGCAACACGTTCGCGCTACGTTTGATTGGCGCGAATCAAGATAGTTACGCCGTACTGCCCACGCTTACCCTGACGCTCCCTCTTAACCAGACGAACAGCACATCAGATAGTATGCAACTTGCAGAGCGTGATTTAGAGTATTCTGCGAGTGGTATACGCTTCGTTCGATTACCTGCAGGCAATCAACCCTTGGCGGTGCAAGTGACAGCTTCGCTGGCACTCCCAAATCAACCGGATACCAACGGTTTGACGACTTACGCGCTCCCCGAAATGAACCTCACTGTGCCAGTCAATGTCATTCAGCCCACAATTGGCATATCCGAAAATCTTGTTGAGCAGACGATTTTGACAAATAGCGAGTTGATTGTTACCCCTACTACGTCTGATCAGCTCACGGAAAGCGATTTGGCGGTATCCAGCGCAGTGCTGTGCGCCATTTTCACATCCCCGTCAACCATATTGCCAACCGTCATCCCTCTGCAGTCGGCGGGGGATAACTACACCCTTAGTCATGATTTTGTGCCAACGCTACCTGAACGCTACACGGTTGCCATTACTTTGGTTGCGGACTCGTGCGGGGGGGAACAAATCGCCGCTTTAGATGACTACCAATTTACTGCACGACCAATCTACTTGAGCTTAATCAACGCTAATGATGCGCGCAGTTCACCAATATTAACCCAGTTTATCCCGTCCGCCCTCTCATTTGCTTTCTTCTCCCCGCTCAATGGACAGCTTACCCGAATCGAGCAGCAGCTCGATATTCCACCGCGAGTCACCTTTGCAGGCAACCGGGTGCATCCTGATGATATGGGACGCTACACAGTCGAACTGCTCGCCCCCACGCAGTATGGGACTCAGACGATCACCGTAAATGCAGCCTTTACCAATATCAACGGGGTCGAGACTCCCGTTTTCTTTGCCCCTACTGGCACGTCGAATAGTGTTGATCTTAGCGTCACCCCCAGTGTGGTTGAAGTAGAGTTTATGGGAGCATCTGGAGGTGAGCCACGTCAATTTGACTTTGCAATCATACACGCCAGTTTGTCGAGCGTCAGTGGTGCACAAACGTATAACACCGACCAGTTTATCAATGAAGGGGGTCGCGCAGTAGCCACGATCAGCTACAGTGACGACAATCAATTGCGAACGATGGCTTTTCCGTTGGACTATGACACCGCGCAAAACCTGTTTCAACAAACTATTCCCCTGCCTTTGGGTGTCACATATACCGTGAGTGTGCAGTTTCTCCTTAATGACGTGGAGGTGCGTGAAACGACGGGACAGGAAACCCGCTCGATTACAGCGCGCCCCGTCACTCTGCGTTTTATTGACGAAGCGGGCGTTAATCAGACAAGTATGTACGCCGAAGATGTGGGCAGCTACGCAGTCGGCTGGTTTGACGAGGGAAGCAACACCCCCATTTTAGATACTTTTGCAGCAGAACCCGTCGTTACTTTTGCTGATCCGAGCAATGGAAACCCCGACTCCCGTGCGATGACGTTCACTCGTACGAATGGCGTCTATCGCTTTACGTGGTCATCGGATGAGGATGACGTTTATGATCTAAATCTGACATGGAATGTCAGTGCCCCGGCTCGAATCACAGAGAGTGGCGAAATGCGCAGGGAGCAAGAGCGCGGTCAATCAGAAGCTATATCTGTGACTGTGCTGCCTATTACCGCCTTCTACCTCCAATTGACGTGCGGCGATATCAACCAAGAATGCATGTACACCACGCAAACCGACGATATTGATTTCGTCCAGCCTTGGCATGAAGGCGCGGCTTTTTGGCGGAGGACACTGATCGGTATCAGCGAAACCCCACAAATCAGGTTTGACATCGTGCTGCGCCGTGAAGAAGTCCTTAATCAACCCGCAAGGGGCGAAAACAGCCTCGTGAGCATTGAAGACGTGTTCGGTGATGTTGCGCCGGATCAGCTTCTGCAAATCGAAGTGACTGATGCCAATGGCGTTCCCTTCCCAGAACAAAACCTAGTGCTATCTAAAGAAGGCGCATTAACTGACCTCTCGCTGCGTTTCACGCTTTCCAGTTTGCCGCAAGATCGCCCGTATCTTGTCAACGTTAGGCTGCGTGATACGTTGGAGTTCAATCGGGGTTATATCATGCGTCGCGCTAGCGCTCCCGTATACACAGTGGTCTTAGTGCTGGATCAGGTCTCTGCTTCTTTGCCTCTCGCAGCGATAATTTTGACGGGCGTGATTTTCTTGTTTCTCATACTGGTGATTTATGTCGTGCGGATCGGGCTGGAAAGTCACAAGCCACATGTGCCGGTCAACAGTTATCTGCAATTTATCACGAAACAGGGCGAACCCTTGGGATGGAGCGCAGATATTTCCAATCTTAGACGAAATGTGTGGCGTTTCCGCTACGATAAACGCTGGTCAGTCGTTGATGTGACTAGTTTTGAAATTCGTTCTGCCATCAAACCCGACACTGTGCGCATTCGACTCTGGCGCAGTTTAGGTCCGGGTAATGGGCTGCAAAAGTTGGTGCGGCGGCTTCGGAATAGTTCGATGTTCCTGAAAGAAGCCCCGCAAGTCGATATGACGTTGGAACGTGACAAGATTGAACCCGTTTATCCAGGTTCGCTAAATTATATCCTCTTGAGCAGCCCACCGACTACTACTCCGAATAAGCCATCGGTGCAGCCAAGTCGAGTTTTTGCGCCAAAGCTGTTAGTTTCAGTGCCCACACCGCAGCCTCCACCTGCTGCCCCAATTCCAGTGCCGAACGCTGCGATAATCGAAGCGCCGACGGTGAGCGACCCAGCACCGACACCTGTTGATGAGCGGTCACCTGCAGCCACCAGTCCAGCATTAGAGGAGCAGGAAACTTCTGAACCGATCTCGAAGCTGGTTCCGCCTTCACGTCCGCGCCGAAATTTGGATGACGATCCATTTGCCGATTTGAACTGAGGTGAGATTCGATGTTAAGTCCCGGAATATACAAAACTAGCCTAATCTCAACAGATGAGACGGACATCTCAGGCTTTCGAGAAGAAGAGTTCAATGTATTACCAATGCTGGGCGAAGGGGCACTTGCGCTTGTCTACCCCGTTCAGAAGGTTAAGGTTACTGATCAGGCGAAACCGGAACTGGTTCTAAAAGTCCCGAAAGTACGCGGCGACAAATCCCTCAAAGAGGAGTTTGAAATCCTCACTAAATTAAACGGTTATTTTGCCATGCCTCCTTTTGACCCTGATCACGTTCCCGTCCCACGCTTTCCAGAGATGCGTCGCTTCAAAAGTGAGACAGGGGAAGTAGTTGACGGACTGGTGATGGAGCAGATCCAAGATCAAGTTCCGCAGCTCAGCCGTTTCTATCGCAGCAGAAGTGAGGCATCTGCTCAATCGAGCGATGCCGATGAGTCGATTCGCGCCGAAGCGTTTGCTTGGAGTTGTGCAAATACCTATCTGGATGTGATTGAAGCGGGTATCACCCAAGCTGGCATCGTCACGACGGATCGTAAAAATGATACTTTTCGCTGGGATAAAACCGCAAATCGATTGATCGTGATGGACTGGAATCAGTTTGAAACCGTCGATTCTACCAACATTGACAAGCTTGAACGTAAAGCCCTAGTTTCTTTGGGGCAGTATTGGTTCACCCTGTTGACTAATCTTCAAGCCACCATGTTGCTCCCTGCATGGTACAACGACGATGCATGGAATCATATTTCCTTATTTGGGCGTTCGTTTATCCGAATGCTGATCAATACTCCGATTAATTTGGCTCAAGCACAGAAATATTTAGGTGACTTCCTACGCCTGTTCGCAAATGGGCTATCCCCCGAAAAAGTAGACGCAATCCTTGAAGCAGGGATGAAAACCGAATATGAGAAATGGGAGCGGCAGCAGCGGACGAGCGAAAATCCCCCTGATCGCCTTCATGTTGATGATTTAGTGTGGACGGATGTCGCACGGCATTTGGGTTCACCTTCTTCGCTGCGGGAAGTCGCACAAAAAGGCTATCTGGAAATACGAGATAGTCTCTTACGTGTCGGCAAAGATATTGATTTGAGTTTGCCCACTAAATCGTTGCTGGCAACTCTCGAAAAAACACGCACGAATACAGTGGAGGGCGTAAAAACAGGGTTTGCACAAGCAGCTCATGAGCTGTTGTTGTTTTTAGACGAGAACGCGAGTGTGGATCGGAAGGTTAACCTCAAAGCCTACATAGACGCTCTTTTAAAGCGACTCAATCGCTTGGTGGACGACCTCCCACGCGATGCGAAACTACGTGCCATCGAACTTAGCGATGATCTACAACGGCTAGAACGTCAATACATGAACGCAATAGGTCAACCGCTTCCTAAGAAATTAATAGAGACCTATGTATTCGTCGAACTATATACAATGATTGGCGACCTGCACTCTGCGTTGTCGAATGGGGATAGCGCTGCCGCCCTTATCAAAATTGACGCGATAAGACAACAGCTGACGCCAGAACGTGAAACAGCAATCGGATTAACGGAACGAGAGTTGATTGATTGGACTACGCAAATCACCCTCGCCATCACTCCAAACAAGAAAACTAGTGAAACCGCCGCTAACAAGTGGTTTGAGCAACTGGTACAAGCCTATACAGACAGCGTACAAGCGGACAGCCCAGATGCACTCAGCAAGTATTGGGGTGCGGCAAGGATTGCGCTCAAGGCGCCACGGACACCTGCGTCGCTCTTACCCGAATTAGTGATTTATGCTGCTGCCGCCGAAAACCTGCTCAGGCTGTACGACATTTACTTTGATATTGACTCGCATTGGGCGGTACTGCATGAGATTTGGCGGCTAAAGCTGCGCTTCCCTAAGCTAGCACACATTGACCTGACAAAAACACGCTTTGCGGTGCGCCTGTATACCCACTATGACAAGCTGTGGGAGCAATATCAAGTAGAGCTAAAAGATAGACGCACTCTGTCTATATCGGTATATACACTCAGGAAAATGGCTGTTAATCTACAAATCCTTGTGCCCGATGAAACCTTTGTGCAGAAAGCCCTCGAATCGTGAGCGACGACAAATTGTTTGACCTTAACCGACTGCAAGCGGACATCAAGCAACTTGATGATGCGATTACGAATAGGAAACGCCTGCTTGACGATTTAATCCAGAGCAAAAATCCAGCAGACGTTTTGAAGAATGCCCTTGATGAAGGCTTCTATCTAATTCCAGACCAAGAAATTTGGATTGAGGCATATAAGGCAATCGCTGGCGTAAATTCAGTTCTTGAAAACATTCACAAAATCCTTAGTGACAGCGGCTCGTTGAAAGATGATTTCAAGACTCGCCTGAACGCGCAAAATCAAGCGTTGCTCAACACCGATAAAGAGTATCTTGAACAAACAGCTAAAACGCTTGAAAAGATTGTTCCCTATATCACACGCTATATCAAGTTATACGAGGAGATTGAAAATACAGCGGGAAGTGATGAGGATTTAAAAAAATTCGTTGATAGGCGAATCGCCCTTAAGACAGAAATCAAAGCGGCAGTTGCTGATCAAGATTTCGTAAAATTTGTTTTAGACACCTATGGACAACTTTGTGAACACCGCCTTTTGCAACTTAAAAAATGGCGACGGCTTATGGTCTATATAACCAAACAAATCGACGCTTTCCAAGAAAAAGTAACTTTAGAGATTAATAACGCTACTGTCTTACTTAAAAACCAGCACGATTCTCGAGAAGAACTTGCTAAATACGCGGATTCATTGGCAACGGCACTTTACGGAGAATTATCCCCCGAAACACTATACCATTTAGGCGGAGCAATTGAATACTCGATAAACACTATTCCTGAGAAAAACACAGGGATTATCGCGGACTTTAAAACTCTTGCTACAAAACTAAAATATCAATATGAGCAATTATCCAAACTGCGCTCTGTACATAATGAGATCGAAAAGCGAATAAACGAGATATTTACTGGCGAGATTCAAAAGACAATTGTCGGGGTTTCACAAGCAGCTGCAAATGAATTAGCTCAACATATAAAACGCCAAGATAAGCAATATTCGAGAACACGAATTTTAGCGCCGATTGCGCTGGTCGTCGCCATCATCGCGCTGATTTTAGCCGTCGTTAGCCTCATAAATAATCGCGTAGGCGGGGCTGTCGGTGCAGTTTCACTGACTCCAACACTTATGGGTACTGACAAATCGGCTGAAACATCGCCTTTCATTGACGGCAGCGGCGCAGCGAGCGGATTGTCAGAGCGTACAAGCACCAATACACCAACGGGGACCCCTTCCAGAACATTTACTCCTACCGGGACACTTACATTCACTGCTACCAATACGGAGACGCGGACGCCCACCCCAACACTAACACAAATCGCGACTCCAACTCACACATTCACCGCGACGTTGACCTATACCCTCATACAGACGCACACCCCAACCCATACCGAAACCCCTATTCCAACTGCTACCCTAACCCCCTCAAATACGCCAGTATCGGTTGAAGCGGGCACGCTTGTCGCAATGACAACCGCGACCATCGAACCGATCATTATTACAGTCGATTCAGGAGTTAATATTCGTAATTCCCCATCTAATGAAAATCCTACTAATGTAGTAGACACAACGCTAACAACACAACCATTGATTGTGATCGGTCAAGCCTATGACACACAGAACCAGATATGGTACCAAATACGCGACGCAGCCGGAGCGTCCCTGTACGTTGCGAGCTTTGCAAATGGGGTGCATGTCCCGACGAAATTAGAGCGCTAATCAATGAGCGATATCCGCTCCCAATACCAACCGAGGACGCTCCCAACTAGAATATTTAATCGAGACAAGTTTCGAAGCTAGAATTTAAACCAGTAAGGTGGTATATGGCATCTCGTGAACTTCAATTCGACGTGTTATTTAGGGAACTTCGCAATCGACGCACATTTATTCCCGGTGAGCGGGTGATCTTCGCGGAGGTCAGCGAGGATTATTTTGCTTATGCGGATGTACAGTTCAGCGCATGGGTCGGTTTTACGCTTGTTTCGCAAGTTGCCATCCCCGAATGGGCAAGACACTATCAAGCGGGTCTCTCTGATGCGGAGATTACTCAAGAATTGGTCGAATTTCTGCGCGGCGAAGGAATTCCCAACGATATGGAAGGCGTTGTGATTGGGCAGGTATTCGGCACTTTAGCTGAAAAATTTGGCGTTCACAAAGGACTAAAAGCGTTTTTTGGCGTGACGTTTGACCCACTGGTCGATGGAGTGACGCTCGTTTTTTCCCGTCAACCAAACCGCTTAGAAAATTACTTGGCGCAGCAACCTTGCATTTCGCCCGTCAATTTGACGTTCCTGCAGACCGAAGTGGTAGATGACGATCCAAGCAACCCACATTTACGAATCTTTCCCTTCCCAATTTGTGAATTTGGGACACATCTCGATTTAAACCAGTATTTGAAACGCTTCTCTTTTACGGCTCCTAGCGTAAATCAGCCGTTCAATTTGGTGTTCCGCGAAACCGACTCCGCCGATCAGCATGTTCGAGACGTTATTTACGTAATGCGGGCAACTGGTAGTCGCCAAGTCGCGGTTTGGGTTTATGCGGACAGGAATACGGGATGGCGACTGCAAGTCGATAACCGACTAACGCCGGAAAATGCCCCTTACGAACTGAGTTATCCATTGGCTCCGCCGCAAATTCAAATCCGAGAAGCCTTACCCAACATTACTTTTGTCATCGAGTCGACATTGGGGATTTATGCGAAAGCAGAACAAGAAAGAAATAAGGATACAAAAATCGATCCGGTTGTGCTCGGACTCACACAATTTGAGGCGGTATACGCTTTCTACCATAAATTGTTAGATGCGTTGGAATGGGCAACTGCACTGCGGTTCCTTGTCCTCTTTTATGGCGATTCCGAAATTTCGCCACCGGAAATGGGACACAGATACGAAGCATACTCGCAGCAGGGTACATGGTTTTTACCTATCGACAATGGTCAGCCCCAGTTTGTAAGTGCCTCCGAATTAGAGCGCGATCTGACGAAAGAGCGATTTTTGGAACAGCAAACCTACAGCGTAGACTGGCACAAAAGTCTAGAACTTGCTGCACGTGCCTTAACAAACACACCATGGGACAGCGCCGAAAGAATTGCTATTTGGATCGGACAGTCCCCGCCACATCCCTATCTAAAAAAGGGCACAGCAGCGCCTCTTGACCTGATGGCATATACGTCTTCAATCAATTTTCACGCACAATTACGCAGGGCTCGTGAAGATATAAAGGTCGTTAGTTTCGCTTGTTTCGTTAACAACGATTTTCGAATCGATCCAGTCGTGCAAGAATTAAGAGTTGAAGCAGAAGATGTATGGCGAAAAATCGGTGTGAAGCATTTCTACAGCGTCAATTTATCGACTCCCGATTCAGATACGTTAGATACACTTGCCAATCAGATAGCCACGGTTATTCTAAATATCACCCATCAAGCCCAAACGCGCCGCCGTGTGACGTTCGCCTTTCGTCAAGACGGGGGGGGGCGCAAGAATTATTGGGCGTTGACCTCAACCGCTCCGCAGCACCTTGACCTTGTGTTCGAGGAAACATCATGACTGATCAATATGATCCCAATCCCTTAAATTTCGAATCGGAAATCGACTCGGATCGCGTTCGGCGACAAGACATTGACCGCGAAGACATTCCATATCAAACGCTCCTGCCGCAAAAAACGGATGGCAAGCCGCACATTGCTATTTGGGGAACGAACAAAGCAGGCAAGACAACTTTCATGGTCGCGCTCTATTCCATCCTGAATGAGCTTCACGATGCGTATCGCTGGATTATGGTACCGGAAGACGATGCAACAGCGGATTGGGCACGGGTACTGCAAGCCGCCTTTGTCGAATATGGTTTATTTCCTCCCAATACGCAACCGGGAGTCCACCGCGTTCTGCAATTTGCGATGGTTGATCCGAAAACACAGGTTAAAGAGTTTCATTTTACCTATCTCGAAGCAGCAGGGGAAATGTTCGAGAACCCACGCGCCTATTCCAAACTCTACGGAAGCGAATACCCGGTAGATTATTTGCTGCGCTGCGATGGACTACTTGTCCTATTAGACAGTAACGATTTCAGGGCGGTCACGACGGTTCTCGATGAGTTGTACACCACAAATAATAATCAACTTATCACTATTCCCATGATTTTTGCGTTGAGCAAGTGCGATCTGCCTGACTTGCGGAGCGGGTTTGAAGGCTCAAAGCAGGCAGAAGCATTAGCATATAAGACGCTGCAACGTCAGCTTGCCGGCTATATCGCCTCACGAGTAAAAGATGCCGAATGGTGCGCGACCTCCGCTATTGGCTTTGAAGATGGTAAACCGCCGAATCTCTTTCGGCGCTTTGATGGACGGATGAGCATTCGCGACCCCAGATTGATTAGACCGCGCAATGTAGCTGAAACCATCGAAAGGTTGGCAGACAAGATTAGGGCAAGGACTCCGTGACAACCAACCGATTCGTTACGATTGATGCTCTGGATGAGCTTGTCTATGGCAAGTTGCGTTCTCTAGGTGCCCCACCGGATGGGATTGTGGCGTGGACTGAAGCCCTCCCCGATACGATGGTGGGCGACCTATTTCATCAGGCAAGAACAGTCGCCCAGATGGAAGTAGTTAGCAGAATACCCGATACCCGTGTAGCGATGTGGAGTCGGGATCGGTCCAAGGCGGTTCTCGCTTATCATACATCGACAATCCGCGCAGATCGTGAGGGAATAGAAACGCACTATATGCTCATCTCGGCGGAGTCTGTGTGCAAACAGTTGGGGGGTGCGCTGGCATGGTTTTTGGGCGACACGACCTTCCTTACGCGTCCCGCTTCCTTTGACGAAAAATCTCCTTTGCCCCGCCGACAATGGGCAACTGCCGACTTACAAGATCAGGGCATCAACGCTGTAAAGAAGGCTATTACTGCGCTTGGGATCGATTTTTTCTTCGCGTGTGCCAACGTCATTCTGGCATCTGACAACAATGCAATTGCATTGTTTGATTACGATTCAGAGCAATTTCCAGTACCAGACATCGCGCTGGCATTCTCGCTGCTGGTTCCGCGCAGCAGTCGGGAGTCGCTCACGTTTATCATTCCCGGTTTCGATGGTTTCGAGCTTAGCCAGATGCAGCCCCCTATCCGCGTCCGCTTTACTCCCAGTAAAATCCCGAATCCCGGTGCGGACTATTTTGCCGATTGCAGGAACCAACGAATTCCTCCTATTGTTCCTGAAATTGATAGAATAATTCGATGGAAAGCCGCTGCACAGAAAGATGCAGTGGGCAACAACAGCCACGTTCCATCCCGCGACTTTATTCTTAATCTCCTGCAAGAAACTGCTCCCGAATTGTTCGGACATCCGCTTCTCTCACCCACGCCACCACCCGAACTTAAACTAGATTGGCGACTGATCACGGATCTATTGATCATGTTTGAAAAGGTTGACCACAGCTTTGTTCGGTTATGTGTGCTTTTAGAAAACGCAGAGACACAAAACCGAACGGCTGAATATGGTCACAGCGAATTCTTCCACCTACCGGGACTGGCGCGAGAGTTACGATCTAAATTAGGAACGTTGGAAAGAATGTATCAAGAAAAGTTTAAACAACCAATCGACTCGCTAGACAACGCCGAAAAACAAGCGTATCTTCGTCTCAAAAGATCCATGGCGTCAGTGACCGCTAAACAGCGAGAACAAGATAGTGGAGCATTCCCAGTTCGATAAGGAACTACTCCACATTCTGTAAAGCTTAAGCTCAACGCCCTTCGCGCAAATGTTGAATATAGCGCACAAGTTCATCAATACCCGCATCAATGTATCGTTCAAACACGGGTACTGCTTGTAGGCGAGATAACCCATGAATCGATGTAGGCAAGCTTTCATCTTTGGGCAGCAGCGTATTATTTTGCAGCAAGGGGATTAACGCCCGTTTCATGCCGACTTCAATTTCTTTGCATACCCAATCGTCAGGTTCATGGATGCGATCAAATGTACCTTCAGACACAAGCAGTACAACGACATCGCTGCGCCGCAGCTGGGCGCTCAACTGCACATCAAAAGCGCCTGAACGCATGTCATTAAGATCGAGAAAAACCTCACCGTCGATGCGCTCCAGCAGTTTGTCGCGTAAAAGAACAGCGAACCAGACCGACGCTTTACGTCGATAACTGATAAAGATATTCGTCCGAATTTTCGGCTTGTTGGTTGTCGGTGTCGATTGTGGCGCTGGTTTCTCGCCAAACATCATATTGATTGGCTGATTGAATGTCGCGTAATCGCCAATTATCATACCCTCATCAACATGCTGATGAACGTCGCCTTTTTTCGACGGGTCTTGTTCTTTAGGATGTGGTGTATCCGTCATAATGCGCCTCGTTCATTTAGTCCTTACTCACAATTGAAGGTCCTGCGGGCGTACGGTCATCGAAATCATTGTCATCATCAAAAAAAGATGATCCACTCGGACTGAGCGAATCGTCATTAGGAGTTGCTGGTACACTGGATATAGTGGGTATAGTATCCGCTGAGTGGTGTTCGCTGGGAATGTTCTCTGGCAACGCTGGCGCGCTAGCGCTGCTGCTCGCGGGAAGTTGACTGCCTGTTCGAGGAACAATGTTTGCGCTAATGCTTTGAAGCAAGTTATTGATCATTGGTTGAATGTTGTGCGCTTCAATCATCCCTTGATCGATCATTTGCTTGAGCAGTTGAAGTTTTTGGCTCTCGGACACATCGCGCCGTTCAAGCATTTGATCAACCAGATCATGCATCGAGAAACTTGGGTCGAGCATTTTTAACCCGATGAGACCCGCCTCGCCTTTCCCAAGCAGTTGTTCGATATACGCCATCTGCTCTTTGCGTAACTCTAAATCGCGTTGCAACTGCTCTTTCTGTAACTGGGCATCGTAGTTGGCTTTGGTTTTTGCCAAATCTGCCGTATACTGCTGCTGCATCTTTTCGAGTTCTGCATCTTGTTTGGCTTTCAAGCGCCGCAGTTCATCTTCACGCTTCAAGCGAGCCTTTTCATCAATATGCACACGTTCCCGCGTTCCCAGTTCAATTTTGATGGTGGCGCTCACCACCTCCAAGCCTGTGATTACAAAATCTGGGTGGCGTAGCAGCGCCTGATGAATGGCGCTTTGTGCCTGCATATAGTTATCGACCTCATATTTGCTGGCGACTTCGCGCACTAATGCTCCTGCTTTTTGAGCAAGCATTTGCATTGGCTGCTGTACGCGAACAACAACTGTTGGATCATTGACGCGCACAGCAAGTTCAACATCCACCCCAAAGAACAAGGCGCTGTCACGAGTTTCCGGTTTCCCCGACAGCTTGACTGGGTGTAATGTCATATCAACTTCGAAAACTTCAAGATCGCGTGCCCGCTTGAGTTGAAGCGAGTCATGTTCACGAACACGGTAGGTTTGACCAGCTTGGGTAACGACGTATTCAGTATTCAATTTGCCTTTCAAAGTCATTCCAAGTAGACCAACATCGAATGTCAACTTTTTGATGAGTTCCGGCATGATAGAATCCTCTTTCCCCCTTATTGAATCTTGCGAAGTGCGTCACTAACTTTGCAGGTGAACGCCATACCTTGTTGACACCATGCATCCATGTAATACAACAAGCGCTCGCGGTCAATTGGATTACCACGTTCATAAACAAGCAGAATTAAAGCATAAACGGTTCGTTGAGACGTGGAGATACTTTCCGCGTGTTCACACCACACGCGCAGAACCTGCAGCCCAAATTTGCGGATCGTTGGGCTGCTGAGTGAGCGCCGCATTAACCCACTTATCAAACCACGAAGCGCAGTATTCTTTTGCGCTTGAACAAGTAAGGTTAGCCATTCTTCGCCGTTCTTTTCCGTCACATCATTGACGGCGATACGTGCAAAAGCATAAAGCGCCAGTTCCGGTATGGCTCGGTTCGGAACTTGCTCGTGTGACCAGTGGGCAAGTGCCTGTAATACTAATACATAATAGGTCGCGTCATCACAACCATAACCAAATATACCCGCTAGCGATTCGATCACGCTGTCGAACACGGCGAAGGGGTTTCGCATTTTCTCTGACGCTATTTCTGCGATGTGATACAGGCTCTTGAAGGCTTCTGCTGGATATTTAAGCGCGATAATGCCGTATGCTAACGCTGCTGCCCGCTTGTAGCGTCCGTCGCGTTCTGTCCACTCGCCCAATTTTTCCAACACAACGCGGGCGAGTGCTTCATCATTCAAGGCTTGGCTTGCAATCGCCAGCCC
>Ga0163154_10002929_pt1 | contig 24331 bp, 18 predicted proteins | sample OliLakLV19MP9P1_FD_148649 | JGI IMG/M metagenome (GOLD analysis project Ga0163154, IMG submission 148649) | Freshwater microbial mat bacterial communities from Lake Vanda, McMurdo Dry Valleys, Antarctica - Oligotrophic Lake LV.19.MP9.P1 | ecosystem: Environmental > Aquatic > Freshwater > Lake >... | reverse complement strand
ATCAAAGCCTGAACCTCCTGAAGGAGTGTCAGCAGGCTGACACTCCTTCAGGAGGAAACTATTCAAAACACACGTCGACTCTTGAAAAAAGAGTAGAATCAATTCCAATTTCGGTGCAATTTTCAGTACGAACTAATTAGTTTCTACCATCTAATAGATGTAATGAAACGGTTCTGTTCTGCGAACGCTTATGGCATCACATGTGGTGGCATAATTCGCGTTTGGAACGAACATAATCGATGGTGATCGAGTTTGAAATTGATTGAGAAATCGGCTGGTAAGTTGGTAGTTTTACGATCCGCGGTCGGCTAAGTGACGCTGCTAGTACCGCATGCCATCGTTGGCGATTGAAAAATGTTTCGTCGATTGAAAACTAAACGGTTAATACTTATCGTCGGTTTCTGGTGCTATGCGATGAATAGTTGAGTAAGCGTCGTGCTTTCCGAATGAGTTTTTTATGGTCAAATTGACCATGTCATCCGCGATGTAACCTTCCAGATCGTTGGTGCGATCTAGCGCTGCGCCGATGCCGTCAACGAAGCCGTCATCGAAGCTGATGCATTTTACGTTTTGCAGATGTTTCACTTTGTCGGTGATCGCTTTGTAGAATTTATCCATATCGCTTTTCGTTTTGCGAAACACAAAAAAATCAATTTTGTCACGAACCTTGGTGGCAATGGTATCAACTTTTTTCATCGAAACCGTTCCGCAATCAACCCATAATTTGATCTCGCCGGAGTCATCGCGCGCTATCAAATCCGGCACGAAATGCCAGCCTGCATCTTCGTCGATGTGCGGCTGCTGATCGATGAACATCATGTACGCAAGAAGTTTGAGCGCGACATGTCCGCCGGACTCTTCGCTAAAAGCAGGAATCACCAGCTTCTCGCTGCGTTCTCGTTTGTTGTCTTGCACGACGAGATTGAATGAGTACTTCATCGATTGTTGACTCCGGTTCAGAACTGCGCAGAATAAATTTCCAATCGTTTGGTATTAGATAAAGAAACTGTATTGGAGAACACTCAGCTTAGCAGAGAATAGAGCTCATCTTTATAGGCTGTCATGCGGGCGGACGCTCGCCCCAGTTGTTGACGGCTTAAATCAAGCCTGCGCCCGTTTTCGGGGAACTGCTCGCCCGGACCTGCCGGTCACGATGTCGTCACTTTGGAATCAGATACTATTCATACAAGCTGCATTTATTCCTTTCGCCAATTTATTAACAACTATGACAAACACCCGCACAGACAGTGTAGAGGCGCCGCAACGCGCTGAAGTCCCGACCACTAAAGACGCCGCTCCGTCGGCTGCTCAGCAGGAATCGTTTAGTAGTTTAGCCGATTTTAAAGACGTTAAAGATTCGATGACGACGAATACTGCAACGATGCATGATGTCGCTATCCTCGGAATGGGCGACAGTCCTGCCAATCCGAATGCTCCCAAGATGGAATCCGGGGAGCGCGCGCCATCAGAAGATCAGTTTAAAACTCCAGTCGTCACGTCTGATGATATTTTGCGCGGGCAGCGTAATGCAGATGGTCGCCCGATCCGCGAAGGTGAAGGTGCTGGAAGCGAACCGAATGGAGTTTCAGACCATTCTTCCGCTTCAGCCGAAGCGTCTGAAGAACTTCGCGAAACCGCTCTCGATCAGCTAAAAACTTCGGCTTCCACAGAATTCGATTCCGATGGTCAAATCAAATCAGTTAGCACCGAGTCTGGTGACAGCAAAATCAGTTTTGAGTTTGGAGAAGACGGTGAAGTCACCCGCAGATCGCAATCACCAGAAGGCAGCGAGGTTGCGAAATTCAACAAAGATGGCAACCAAATTTCCAGAGAAGAAAAGGATGCCAGCGGCGAAGTCGTCTCGCAGGAAATCGACAAAACTGACACGGTAAAAGTGGGCAAGTCGGCCGATGGCAAAATCAACTCCATCGATTCTGAATCAAGCAGCGGTAAAATTCAGATGAAAATGGACAGCGATGGCAACGTGCGTACCCGCAAATTGACAGAAGGCAACGCAGACCAGGTCACATCGTTTGACGATAATGGTAATCCAACCGAAAACGTCACGACGACTTACGGCGACAATGGCAACATGAAAACTCGTGATACGCTGACTCCAGATCGTGACGTCTATGAAAAGATGGATGATGAAGGACGAATCGTCGAGTCTAAAGATGTCACCGATGATGAAACCAAAACTTTCAAGCAATTGAATGATGGCAGCCAAATGACCAGCAAGGAAACGGACGACGGCACCGATATCGAAATCAAAGATAAGGATGGCAACACCGTTCTCACGTATGAAGCTGATAGCGAAGGCCACCAGGCGATCACGAAAATGAAGAATCCAGATGGCTCGCACACCAGAACGGTTGATTCACCGGATTCGACTTCTTCCATCACTATTCGTCCGGACGGCTCGTGGGAATCCGCTGACACTGATAAGTCGAAGGATTACACAATCCGCAAAGTCGGAAAGAGCCCATCCGATCCTGGCGAAGAACAACGCGACGTTTAGGTTCTGATTGAACTGTTTGCAGGTTCTGATTGAACTATTTGATTCTGGTTTGAGCTGATTAGAAAAACCTGATAGATTTATTTGAAAGCGGTCACAGACTGAGAAAATAAATTCATGGAACAGGTATGACACGAGAACCAAATCTGAAATGAGCAATTCGCTAACTGAGATTCTTGATGAAATCAAGATCTCTGCCACGAATATTGAGACACTGGGAAAGCGCATGCAGGAACAACCGGACGCTAATGCGAGTTCGTTGCATGGACATATGGCACAGCAAATCTCATTCTTTCCTATGTTTTTGAATCAACAAATCAAGATGATTACTGAACTCGATAAAAATTTCGGCGATGAATTTCAAGGGAAGTGTATCGAAGAAGTGAAAGAAATTGCCGACACCGCAAAAGCCGTTGAAGCCGCAGCAGAAGTAGCAATCAACAGTGTTGAATCAGATGAATTCGAGCAAATGGAACGAGTACAGGTTTTATTTAAAGCGACATCGAAACTCAATATTTTGCAACAGCGAATTGCGGGAAAGATGATGAAGAGCAAACGCTCGAATGTTTGATTGGAGTATTTAAGTCTAAAGACTGGTGCGAGGATCAGTACCATCCGAATGTCGATGAGATGTCGGCTCTGCATACGTCCGCAAAGTTTGCTTTAGTCCGTTCTAAATATATAACGTCTAAAGATGGTAATGTAGTGGCTTCGCAAACCCTGGATTCCAATGAAAAAATCAATCACAGTGCAAGCCGGCCAGCAATCCGTTTGGAAAGCCATTCTCAACTATCGTGCATCGCAGCCGCACCGCAGGCGCATGGTTTCCCAAACCGAAAACGTGACCGTGATGGAAGAAAGTTTCACTGGCTTGCCAATGGTCGGAACCTCTCGCCTGGTTTATGAGGAAGTTGAGCATCCATTTGAGAAGATCACCTTCAAACTTGTTGAGGGACAACACCTTTCCAAGTTTCATGGAAGCTGGAAATTGGTTCCGAGCGCTGACGGTCGAACTTGCGCTGTTCATATAGACGCCGAGTTCGACACGAATTTACCCGTTCCATTTAAAGAAAATATTCTGAATCAGCTTGCTGAGATGGATATCGGCAAGCGACTTGCTTATGTGAAGCAGCAAGCTGAGGCAGACAAGGACTAATCCCCTGGCCTCTCAGCGCTCTGAATCGAATTCTTCGGAGGGGCAATATGGCGTTATTAATAGCACCGGAAAAGTTGTCCTGCCGATGCAGTATAAACATCTTAGTATCGCAGGCGGTGCCATTATCGTCCGCGAGGAAACAATAGAGCCTGATTCCAAAGAGTGACGGTAGTGATCGCAGTTCCTGTTTGTTAAAGTTTCTATTATTAGATTGATACCAGCTTCTGGCGAACAATCGACTGCTGGGATCATTGCGCAAAGACATTGCTTTGAAATTGTTTTGCTCTATTCAGTCGCAGAACTAAACACATACGTTATCGCATTTTCTGACACCAACGTGACCGCAACGTGACTTATTTTTCGTGTCCAAAATTTCGAAGATGCTCATAGATACTCATGCGACGGCATGGAGTTATTGAAGATGGAATTCGGATTAATCGAAACCAACAGCGACAGATACGACTCATCACGGAAGCAAAACAATCCGCAATGGGATGTTTTCGATGTAGACAAAAATCAATTAGATAGACTTCGTGAAGCGATGAGGAGAATGGAGAATAACGCTGGAACGAGCGATCAGTCGAAGCCTAATGGCACCCGAGTAAGCGAACCTGGTGCTGCTGAAATCAAGCCCCCCGCGTCGGCCCCTACCAAGCCAACCGAAACAAATTCCACTCCACCAAAACCAGTTGTGGTGACCATACCGGAGAAACCTAAATCGTCGAACACCGCACAAAAGTCGGCGCCGATTGATTCTACGGTTGGGCTAAGTCACCTGCCGTTGCCTGATACCACTGATCTGGCAGCTTTCGAAAGCAATAGTGGTTTCTTCCAACGAAACTACACCAGGGAAAATTTGATCGACATGGCGCAGTCAAGCGATGTACATGTGCAGAAAATGTCTAACTATCTTATCGAAAATTTTGACGCCGTATCTCAACTTACCAGTGGTGGCAAAAAAGGTAATTTAGGAATTAACGATGTCAGACTCCTCGCGGTGGCAAACGATGCCATACAGAACGTGAAGAGTTTAGTCACTAAGACGGTTCCTGCTGTACTAAATAACTGGGACGACTATGACTCCAATGGAAACGGCTACGTGTCCAAATTTGAATTTAATTATGCCAATCGTGACAAGCCGGAGAGCAAGGCGCTAGCAGCAAACTATGATTTCTTGAAAAACCAAACCGATGAAGGCAACTGGCTTGACCGGGGAATTTCTAAGGCAGATCTTCAAGCAGTGCAAGCGGACACGGCATTGAAGAGTGTTCTTCGCGATGCGCACAAGAATGAGGATCTGGAAGTGCGAGCCTATTACGCTCGTATTGTCGGCCGCGCTATTGGAGTCGGTGCGGTTGTACTGGCTGATCCTGAAAATAACTGGTCACGTCGTCGACAAATGAGCGTGATTGAGGGTACGGGAAGACTGACTGGTGGTGCGGTAAGTTGGTACTTCTCTGACGATGCGGATAAGCATTTTAATACCATTGCAGAACCTGCACTGTCGAAAATTTTTCGTACTCAAAGCTGAACATCCAGATGTTTGCAGTACCAAACTTGGTACCAATGAATACACTAACTAAAGCGACGCCAACTTCTGACGAATAGACGACTGCTGCGGATCACTTCTCAAAAAATCGGTGAGGAATTGCTTCGCACTATTTCTGCCGCAGAACACCATCATGTTGTCCGCGTACTGAATAATGTCCGATGCATCAACTTTCTCAAGCCGCATCACAGAATAATACTGCTCCAACGAACCGTGAGCATTCCCGACCGTCAGGTAAGCGTATGCCAGTTTGCGTCTGGCGTTGGCGTCGCTCGGGTTGCCGCGAACGGCATCCATCCATCGGTTTACTTCCTGATTACCAGCCTGACTTGCAATCGGAGCTGGCTCCATGTTGTTGCCTTGAAGCTGCGGAGGCGGCGGTGCCGGCGGCATTGGGCTTTCTTCGCTAGTTTCAGAAGGGGTCGGATTTGACGGCGGAGCCGCGTTGTTGGAATTTCCTTCCGGAAGAGCATAAGGCGCATTACCGGCTGCAGAAGGTTTTGGCGGAGCGTCCGCTGCTGCAGGCTCAGCTTGAGCTACAGCGACTGGAGTCTCATCCTGGGCCTGGCTGAAAACCGATGAAGAGTCGGCTGGTCTGTTGAAGATCGAAAATCCTGCGATTCCGAACATTAATACCACTGCGGCATAAACCCAAGCTGTGTTTACCTTTGGACCCTTTTCTTTTCTGGTAGGCAGAGGACCCGGTATCAAGATCTCGGTTTCGGTTTTGCGTGGCGCGTTGAGGAACTGCAGCTCCTCTTGCCGTTTTTTGTCAAAGGAATCGAGCAGCCTGTTGCATTCGTGAACGTAAGAACCAGTGATGCTTTCCGGCGCTTCGCCATAAGCCTCGATGTATTCAGCTACGACGGCTGGAGACGGCGTCGGCACATATGTGGCGCGGAATTCAGTGGTTTCCCAGCCAAAACCCCCACTGGTGCCCTTGCTCGCCTGCAGCACTTCCTGAGTCGCTTTGAGGCTGCTAATCACTTTATCGGCTGGGCAAGCCAATCCGATGGACGACGGTCCTTGCAAAAAGCTCTTCGCTTCGTCGAAACTCAAGCCCAGTTCTTGCTGAAGGTGCAATTGGTCGAGTGGAACAGCCTTGCGAAAACTGTACTCTCCGTATGGCAAAAGCAGAAGTTTGCAAATGGCAGTAATGCCGGTTTCGCCCGTCCCGTCTACAACACCGCCGATTATGACGGAATTGCGAGAGACGCCGATTCGGCCAGTCACGTCGCGGGCGCTGATTTCGATGACGCCTTCTTCAGTAGGCGCAGACCTGGCAATATTGTCGAGAACGACTTCGGGCTTATAGAATTGCCCGACCGCCATGGTGGTGCTGCTGAGCGCCCCTGTCTTTTTGTGCATTCCGAGAAATCCCTTGTTAGAGCTAAACCACGAGCTTAATTATAGTAAGCGATCGTTTGTGACAAAATCGTGGAATTACGAGTTGTCCCATTTTTATCGTATCAAACGGGGTCGGGGTTTCCAACCGTTTACGACTCAAAATGAGCGCCAGTAAACCGCTAAGATGGCTCCAGCAGCGGCTTCTATCAATGATCAGGATTTCTGTTCTTCTTTGATCTCTTCGACCAGTTCAGTCATTTCCTCAGCTTTTTCGACGTTTTCCTTCTCTTCTTTTGTTACAGGGGCTTTCTTTTTCGTGCCGTCAGGATGCAGGTAGTCGACTTCTTCTTCTGTAGTGCTCATGATGTCTCCGTCTGAACGTAATTGACTGTGCGTTTCCGCCAAGAATCTACAGGTCACATAGCACGTTTTAAAATCGTGACGACCGTTGCAAAATATCTTCATAAGCTAATACATGTGATCAATCACATGCACCGCATATGGTGTCATGTGTTTTGCGAACTGGCAGCTTGTTTCTTCGGATTTTTTGGGAGGACTGAACCACTAAATTTTGGAAGCAGAATTTCGGCGCCACTATTTCGATGGATTCGCCGGCTAAAAACTAGAGCTCGCCAGCGATTGCTCTCGCTGCGACTTTCGCCATGAATGCTTCACGTTTTGGAAGTGGTGCTTTTGATCCTTTAGTGAAAATGGCGACATAGAAAGTTTCACCTTTGGGTCCAACGATAATTCCAACATCGTTAGTGCCGGCATTTTTTCCTGCCACGTCGGCGCCGGTTCCAGTTTTGTGCGCCAGTTTCCATCCCTTAGGCAAACCGGCTTTTAATCGATCTGATCCAGTTTTGCAGTTGAACAAATCTTCCATCACAACCGCCGTCGATTGCTTCGATAGCAATTCGCCTTTGTGTAGTTTTTTCAACAAGTCAACCATCCCGCTTGGGGTTGCTGTATCTCGCGGGTCGGTTAGAAACTTCGCAATCTGTTTGCTTGCCGGCTGTATCGTTCCTTCCGGTCGATCTACACGAACGCCCTTGATTCCAGCTTCAGTCAATGCGCGAGTGATGGCAGCGGCGCCACCCGCCCGAGCGATTAAAACATCACAGGCGGTATTATCACTTTCACATATCGCTCTAGTCATCAGGTTTCTAATCGTGAAATCAGATTGCTTGCCCTTGATGGCGTCTTTGATCGGACTGTAATACGGAATTACATCTTTTCTGTCAATCGTAATTTTGTCCTCAATCGAAAGTTTTCCTGCGTCGGCGAGGCGAAGAATCGCGATTGAAATCGGCAACTTGCAAACGCTCTGCATCGGAAACTGTTTGCCTTGATTAAGCCCAAACGACTCGCTTCCTTTACTGTCTGCGACAGCGATTCCAACTTCTCCACGCACCGCAGCCAGTTCTGCATCGGAGAGACCTTTCTTTTGTTCAGTTTTCGCTGACATCACTGGCGGTGCCAAATTAATTAAAACAATCAAGCATGCGCTTGTAAGCAACATGTGCGATGCATTTCGAGTTCGAGTTTGAGGCAGTAACATGATTGGTTTCGTCCCTGTGTTGTGGATCAGAAAGTGTTTCCGCTGGCTATAGCTGCACACGAATGGCAATATCAAGCAATCAACCATCGACCGTCCATCCGATAATCACCAAAAGTGTGACACATAGGCTACAATCGCCTCTCGGCAGTAGTGGTTTATTAATTTTTGAGATCAAGAACTGCGATATTCTAATGCATCGCACGTCGCGCAGCAGCCAGGGCAAGGTTCTGTAAATGCTCTGCGGTCGTTTAGCTGCGCCCACCATACATTTGAGAATTCAAGAGGTTCTTCATGAAACCCAATCGTCCAATCTTTCGTTTAGCCACTCCTGTCATCGCCCTCGCTGGAACATTGTGTTTGATGTTACCCGCATACGCTGGCCATCAGGAAGGTTGGGGCGGCAACGGCATGCGTCAAATGCGCCTGGACAACCCGGGGATGAGCAATCGCCAGATCAAGCAAATGGTGCGGACAGACGCTTCTTCGACTAACTGGACTGGTCGTGCTATCAACAACGTGATTCCGCAGTTTGTGCAGAATCGACCGACTCCTCAATTGTTACCGCTCAGCATCAACAATCCGCTCAACAAGTTTAATGGTCAATCTGCGTTCACTTCGGATAATGGCAAAACGCGAGCTGTCGCTCGTGGCATGCAGCTAGACCTCACTTCTTCCGAACGTTCGATTGTTCTTGGCGAAAAACTATTTGCGAACAACGAAACATACACAATCAAAGTTGGCGGAGAAGAACGCACACTTTCGAGTGGCAGCCAAGTTTCTGCAGCCGAATATGTAGCGCTCCAGCAAGTTCTCAATGGCGGCTCGCAAGCCCTCACTATCGATCAAAGCGGTCGTGGAGTTGGTGGTCAGTTTAATTTAGACAGTATCAGTGATGGTGGCAAGACAATTCGCGCAGCCGAACTGGTTATTCCAGAGCGTGTCACCGCCAGTGGTGATTTTTCTAGACATTCTGAGGGCGTGAGAGTTTCGAACGATCTAGTCAACTACGGCTCTATCAATGCTTTCTCAAGCAGCAAGCAAACCGATACAGCTCGAATCTCGGCGCGTGATATCAACAACCATGCCGGAGCCAGTATCTCGACCAGCGAAGAACGACTCAATCTTTCCTTAAGAGCAGATCGCGACATCAACAACTCTGGTTCGATATCCAGCTCCGGTGACCTCGAACTTTCTGCCGGTCGTTCAATCGCCAACAGTGGAACAATCAGTTCCCAAGCCAACGTCAACCTCGCTGGAAATCTTGATACAGACTTGTTCGTCAATAACACCGGCGGAACGATCAGCGCACTGAATGGCGCGATCAATGTTCGGTCCTCCGAATATGACGGCACCGGGAATACCACCGTCTATGGTGGCGACCTCCTATCGCGCGAGTTAAACCTTTTTACCGGTCTAGGAACCAGTGACGTTTTCGTCAACCAACTTTCGGGTGTTGTAAATGCTAGTGGTAGTGCGGCTCATGTAAGCGCCAACACTGACAATCTGACCATTGGCACTCAATGTTTGGTTGGTGATCCAACCTATTTCAACACCGGCAACATCCAGCTGATTGGCGACATTATCGTTGGAGAGGCACTAGCTATCATCGCTGGTGGCGACATCACGCGCGGTGGCACTAACACCGTGATTAGAGCACAAACTGTCGGTGGCGTTGGTCAGGACATTACTATCATCGCTGGTGCCAATATTACTGCCGGCATCAATCCTAGCGGTTCCACTTTGCCGCCTCTAGTTCAAGCAACTGATGTCGTCACAATTAACGGCGCATCGGCCACTGGTGGCAACGTTGATCTTTCAGGAGTAGCTCTCACTCTTGATACAAGCGCAGTGGGAACCGATCTGAATGCCGGCAACCTGACGATCGCCGCTTACGCCGATAGCTCTCAGAACAAAGGCTTGATTACGATCGCGCCGAACGGAATTATAAACACCTCTGGAAGCGGAGCCGCGGGGGCTAACGGCAGTATCTATATAGTCGCAGGCGGAGTCGGCGACGGTGCGATTAACATTGGTTCGCAAATTCTATCTAACAGTGGAAGCAACATCACCGGTGATATCAACATTTACACTGCGCAACCATCGTTTAGTAGTGGCAGCGAAATGACGTTTGACACCACCGGCAAGGTCACGACGGGTAATTCAATTGTTGCAAGTGGCCAAATCACTGCAGGAAAAATCACCTTAGGTTCTGCGATAACTACAGGCCCCACCAACATCGTGGTCAACGCCGGCACTGGTATCTTGGTCTCCAGTTCCATTTTCAATAAAGGTGTAGGAAACTTTGACGATGGGGGCAGGGTAACTCTAATTGCGGAAAATGGCGGCGTCTCCTCTATGGGAGTGATAGATGTCCGTGGCGGAAACGGTGCACTCGGCGGCTTCCTCACGATTAGAGGTAATGACGACAGCGCGCCGATGACAGTTCTTGGAGCCTTCGCCGACGCCGGCACTGGCGGGACAATCTCGATAACTAATAATGGCGTTGGTGGCGTAAATCTACTCGGTATTTTATCGGCAGTTGCTAACCCAGGTAATGGCGGCACAATCGAGGTCTCCAGTGCTTCATTCATCGATTTGAGTGGAACGTTGATTGTGGACAATCAAGATGGCGGCGGTGAAGGTGGCAGAATAATACTGGGCGCCGAAAATATTGTGGTCGGAACCGGCACCGGTACGCTGTCTGCTCTTGGTCAAAACGGTTTGATCGCCATCATTACCACGAATGGTGGTATCACCACTAATGGCAACAATTTCACCGCCAAAACTGGTGGACTCCTCGGACTGGACCTCTTCACTAATACAATCAGCGCTGATTCCGTCGCCGGAGATGGAGGCGACATCATCATCGAGGCTAGTTTCGTAGATAATGTGGTTGACTCACCGCTGCAACCATTGATGCTTTCGGCAAATGGTGGAGGCGTCGGATCTGGTGGCTCAATTAGTTTCACAAATGGAAGCACCCTGGCAACTGTAATCGGAGAAGTTTCAAAACTACCAAAAGGTGATGTGAATTTTCTGGATATTAGTGCGCACGCGGGACTTCTTGACGGAAACGGTGGCAGCGTAACCGTTGATGTTGGAGGAGACCTGATTGTCAACCCGCTTGCTCTGGACGTCGCGGTATCGCCTGGAGGCGCAGATCATAATGGCGGCTCTGTCGTACTCAGCGCCGGCAACGCCCCTTCAACCAAATTCGGTAAACTCGTTCTGCTTGGTGATTTGGAAGTCACTGGTACTGGCACCGGCAATGGTGGCTCGGTTGCTCTGAGTTCCAGTTACACTAAAAACTTCGTCGTCGGATCCACTAAAGTTCCTAAAAACGGAATTTTCGGTGATATCGAAACGGGTAACGGCACCATCTCAATAGAGAGTGGGGGCGGAATACAAATTCTTCAGGATACTCTGGAGGCGACCACAGTTAGTCTAGATGCGAATGGTAAGGGTAAAATTTATTCTGCTAAAGATTTGCGATTGACCGCTCCTGAATTGAGTTTGACCTCGGATACCGGTTCTATCAGCCTGAATACGTTCTCCGACACCCTGTTGCTCAGCAGTAACTCATCGATAACAATAGACAATATTTCTTCGGCCCCAGGATCCGCTGGACTTCTTAAAATCGGAAATGTCATAGCAAACGGAGGCTTAACGCTGAACAGCTCAGGACGAATCAATTATTCGAAAGTTACTGTCGGGACGGGCGGAGACGTGCTCATCTCGAACGACTCTGGTGGCATTAGTTCCACGAGTTTTGCTTCCATGGATGTTGCAAATGGCAGTGTCACATTGAATAGCAAAAATATCGTGGATGGTGGCATCAATTTTGCTACTGGCGGCTCGGTGCGAACAACCGGGACGAAAGCCGGTGAGATAATTATTGCTATTGGTGTCATTCCGAAGAAGGGAACGAATTCGGTATACGACCAATTTGATCCGGGTCTGGACTTCCCCGTTTTCACAACGGGCAAGGCTAAAGTATTTTTCGGTGACAATCCAACATCGATCACCAATAGTGGTGCTGGTCCAGTACAAATTCAAGCTGGCGGACCGAACATCACTTTCAGCAATCAATCACTCACTCAAACGATCGGTTTCATCGGGCAAGGCGAAATCAGCACAAACGACTAACCCTGACCTCAAAGGTACTGCAATTGTCAAACAAACTGGACGTCGCCATTATTGGTTTCGGTCGCTTCGGTCAGCTGTGGTCGTCGATTTTGAAAGACGACTTCAATGTCAAAGTGTTCGATTCCTCCCGTGATGTCGAAGCGAAAGCGCGTGAAATCGGAGTGCCACTGGTGGCACTGCAAGAAGCTCTTCAATGCAACACGATTTTTTATTGTGTGCCGATTTCTTCTTTCGAGCAGGTGATCCGCGAGCATAGCGAAATCCTCGCAAAGCTTGATGGTCCACGGACTCTTATCGATGTGCTTTCGGTGAAACTACATCCAAAGGAAGTGTTTGAAAAGCATTTGCCGAAAGGTGTGCAAGCGATTTTGACGCATCCGATGTTTGGTCCGGACAGCGTGCGTTCAAACGGATTGGAAAATCAGCCGATAGTAATGGATCGTTTTCGAGTTAGCGATCTAGATTTCTTGTTTTGGAAAAACTATTTTATTTCTAAACAAATGCAAGTCATTCAGATGGACGCTGATGAGCACGATCGACTGGCGGCGCAGAGCCAGGGCGTGACGCACTTTGTCGGGCGCATTCTTGGAGAATTTGGTTTAGAACCGACAGCGATCGATACGTTAGGCGCGAAGAAATTGCAGGAGATCAAAACGCAAGTTTGCCACGATACTTGGCAGCTTTTTCTCGATTTGCAAACATACAATCCGCACACGCGAGCGATGCGTTTGAAAATATCCGATGCGCAGTCGAAGATATTCAATCAACTTTTGCCTAATCGAATCTACAAAGATCGGCTTGTCGTGGGAATTCAAGGCGGCAGAGGCAGCTTCAACGAAGAAGCGGCGAGATATTATTTAAATAGAACGCCCGATGTTGCTTTTGAATTTCATTATTTGCATACGACGGAAAATGTTTTGCGCGCATTGCATGAAGGCACTGTCGACCGCGGACAGTTTGCGATACACAATTCGCTTGGTGGCATCGTCACCGAAACTGTACTCGCAACTGCTCGCTATCGTTTTGACATTATTGAAGAATTCGGGATTAAAATCGCACACGCGCTGATGATAGCTGGAGACGCCGATTTCAATGAAGTGGACACAATCATGACACACCCCCAGGTGTTGAAGCAGTGTCATACGAATCTCGAAATGAAATACAGCAAGCTCAAACAAACCAGTGGCGAAGGCGATTTAGTCGACCACGCCAAAGTCGCCGAACTACTTGGTAAAGGCGAGATGCCGAAAAATATTGCCACCATGGGTAGTCGCACGCTCGCGTCGATAAACAATTTGAAAATCGTTGAAGACAACCTTCAGGATCTTGATTCGAATTTCACCAGCTTCTTGTGGGTGCAGCGTCCGGAGTAGCTGCATTCGCCGCTCCAATGGATATGAACAAGCGCGTGCAACAACTACAAACGTTCGACTGGATAGAAGCTTGAACCAAGAAAGTCCTGCGAGACTGTTAACTTTGAAACTCTGGTTTATAGTCATCGACTGACATTCCAAACGTCCATGCCACCGCTTCCTTGGCTGTCGTCATGTTGGGCGGTACTCGCAAGTAATAGTCCTTAAACGTGCCATCCAATTCGCGAGTAGCGTTTCGAACGCGCACCATCATTAGTGGCTCGTCGAGCGAAAGTGGATCTTGAACTTTGAATGTATATTTATAGAGCGTTCCATATTGATCCTGATCAACGACTGTTGAACCGGATTCGCGAATGAAGCGTTCTTCTCCAAACATGTCCAGTTTTATTCTTCGCAACTCGGCGTTTTTCTCTGAAAGAATCTCTTCGATTTTGATCTCATGAGCGCGCTTGATCAGAGCCTCATCGACCATGATGCCGCGCCATGCGTGGATATCAAAACCGTCAACCCATTTAGCTGCCGCACCAGTCGCGCAATGCGGCTGACCGGAATCATTGGTCACCATTGTTTTTGGATGACGGCAAACAAAACAAACATCGTCTGCGAAAATAAAACCGGCTGCGCCGTGAAACATGTAAGCCCAACTATCGATCTCGTCTTCAAATTCGGCCAGGTGTTTTGGGTCCAACAAACGACAGCTTAATGCCAGGGGAAGCCATGATGCGTTAGCGCTCCACAGCACTGTTGCGTGTGCTCTTGGATCCTTGAGTGCCACTTCCGTTTCTTCTTTGACACGAACATAGGTCTCCCACGCCAGTTCGTGGAATTTTAAATTACTATCTATGTCCGGTGTTAAGTGCGGTCGCATGTATCCTTGAGCAGCTTCTGTATAGAGCGCTGCCCGAGTGTTTGCCATTCTGTCCCACTCGGTGCACTTCGATCTTATGAATTGAATGCGATTGAGGAGTTGCTTTTCTTTCTCTGTTGGTTTAAGCATGTCACCAACCACACCAGGGATGTTATGCGTGACTATTCGATGATCGATGGCACCGAGAAACATTCCCTGCATGTTCGTCAAGTTAAAGTTAAAGCCGGTAGAAGTTTTCTGCTCGATCCTGGCACTCAGCTTTATGAATCGCTGCCAAATCTCAAAATGCGGGACCGAATGCCAGACGCCACTTTGTGGTAGCTTGAGTTTCTTCGGATAAAGTGTTTCTTCGTTGAGTCGACCATCTTTTAAAATCGCGAATAGATGTTTGCTGAGGCGATCAAGCACTGTTTGCTGGGTCGTGGAAGATTCATTTTTGTACTGAAAATTCCATATTCGTTCAAGCAATGGAAGAACAGTGTTCTTCTCCACCTTGATCCATTGTGCTTTCCATTTTTCATTGTATTCTTCTGAATTGGAATTTTTCGGTTTGCCGATCCGCGCAACCAAGGTTTTCCAAGAATCTGATTTCAAAACGTTTGCCACCAGTACTGGTATCAGAATCATTTGGATGGGGCTATCACACCAGAGAATGAGCGGCGGTTTTTTGCCCGTCTTCTTATACCAGAGATTGACGCCTTCTTCGACGAGCTCTGGCTTGTCCTTTGCGGGGTCGGTTATTTCTTTGCGCCAGCGCGCGATCAACTCATCGATCTGCGCAAACGCCTTCGTTTCATTTACTTTATTCATGTGCTGAACCTAGTCGATTACGCGACGCCAACCGGCTGGCTCGTACTCGCGTTGCAACTGCACTCTGTAAGTCCCAGGTTCCAGGCACAGAGGGCTGTGCTCTTCGTGTTTGAGGATTGCCCCGTCGGCAACCACAAGATATCGCTGGTCGCCGTTGGTGAACGTCGTGGCGACAGCCGAATCGATTGCGTGCGCGTGCCCGGTCACTTCACCAAAGGCGAGAACCACCCGCGTGTCTTTAGCTTCCTCAACAGATCCTGCCGGCACATCCGATACAGGAATCAGCAATACGTCGCCTTGTCTGTACTGCGCTCTTTTCATTTTTTTCGCTCCCTTTTCAAGTTTCATAAAACCAGTATATATCGGGTCGGGGTGTGCCTGCCAAGTGTTCATGAAACCATCAGAATTTCGCTGTTCGGCTGTAGTCCTGCCTTCAGGCGCTCAGGCTTGCCAAACGACAAAGTTATTCAACTATATTAGGATTTTGGTGAGGTTTTATCTTCTACGCCCTGGAAAAACTCTGACAATTTTGTGCTTGCTGAACTTTGCGCAATTCAACAGTGCAATCTTGCCGATATTTCGCCAGAATGTCTGTATCCTCGGTCCTACCGCCCCTTTGTTAATGATTGAAATGGCCGTTAAATTGAACTCTACCTGCCATATATGGGTACAAGTGTAGAGATGGTATCCCAGGAATCTCGGCTTCGTAGTTTTTGAGTGAGGATATCACATGCCTGAGCATGACCCAGATGTTGTCGAAAACAAACAGGTCAAAGCGCCCGAGAAAACAACCACGCCTGAGAGTGCCGCTCAGGATGCGGTGATTGGTGGGAAAGATCAACAACAGCATCAGCAAATTCATCAGGATGCACTTGATTCGAATCCCAACAAGCACACGGGCTCAGCTAACATTGAAAATCCAAACAATAACTACGAAAGCATTCAGCTGATCGAGGCGATTCCTGATAGCGAAATGGTGAGGGTGATTGCTGCGCGTGGTCTTGATACGTCGCAGAACATCAAAGCAAATGCTGACACACCGTCGATGGTATCACTCGCGGCGGTTGGCGATCAGTTGTCTAACAATTTGCTCGAGATGAGACGCAAAGTTCGAGAGCACATGGATGCTGGACCCGAACGCGATCGCGTTGAGGCGATCATGAAAGATGCCGCCACTGGTACTGGTACCACTAGTGAGGTCACCAACAAAACTGGCGAACTCTCTCATGAGCAAAAGCATGCGAGTGGCAATGGGTTGGTGACTCATGACAAAGCTGGGTCGCACGAGTACAGTAATCACAAAAGCGATTCAGCTGCCGAAACTTCTGAAGGTCACAGAAACAAAACTGCAGCACCTTCAAACGAATCGATGCGAAAAGGTTTGCCTGCCGACTCTAGCACTACTGAAGCTAAAGGTTTCAACATTGTGCCGCGTGAAGTCGCTGAAACGCACCGCGCGTTCAAACAAGTTATCGTCGGCAAGGGCGATACTCTCTGGAATATCGCGCGCAAAGATCTCGGCGAAAACGCAGGCGCGGAAAACGTTCGCGCTTACACTGACATAATTGCACATGATAACAAGCTGGCAAATCCTGACCGTTTGGAAATCGGACAAAAGCTGATTCTCAGAGGGTTTCAGTCAAATCCTCTGACCGAACAATCCCCGCAAATTGAAGTTTTTCAAGATGAGCTTAAAACTATTGATGCTGCACCAGCACCTTCTGACAGCATACCAGCACCTGCTGTGAACGCGGTTGCTGAGCGGCATCACTATCAAGAATTAGAACACATGCTCGATACCCAGTATCCTGAAACTGGGGACGGTCCAGTCGAATTTGTTACGGAGCAAAATCATGAGTCAATTGGTAAAGAGACAAACCGAGCTCACTTGCTCGAAGTCGCGAAAAACCATAATCTCGATGTTTCGCTAACAGTAGATATACTCGAAGATCGAGTCGCGCGGAAACAGACCACACCAGAGGAAGTCCGAAAAACGTATGAACAAGTTGAGCGACTCCTTGAGACTGAATCGACCGCTGGTATCGACAAAAATCAACGCGAAATTTTAGCTCAACAAATTTTACTCCATGCAGCAGAACCGGATAAAATCTCGCAAGGTATGTTCAATACATGCAACGTTGCGACCGTCGAGTGCCGAGTGTTCGAACGAACGCCATCAGCTGCGGCCAAACTAATAACGGATCTCGCACTCGACGGAAAAACCACTGTGCATGCGTCTGATGGTATCAGCACAACTTTTGAAAGAAACCCAGCTCCAGCGGATAGCATGTATGCACTAGATGTGCCACCAATGTCTGGGCAGAGAAGCTATGCAAGCGAATTGTTCCAAGTCTGCGCCGTTAACATTCACTATATGAGAGCCGGCAAGGGCCTGGTTTATGAGCAGCTGCCAGTCGTGTTTGATGCAACTGGACAGTTAGCTAACCCTGAAGACAATGGCGAACGCCTTTGGGATGATCTTAAAAGACCAGGCAGCAGTCCAGATCTTCCAGACAATTCCTTTATCGAGATTTACAACGCGATAACTGGTAAAAACGATTCTAATTTTATGCTTGCAAATGAGAACGTTTTATACGGACCTAAAGACGGCGTCACGTTAATCGATAGTCAACATGAACTTGAGAATCAACTTCAAAAGATCGACAAGGCGCATGGATTTCCAGTAATCATCAAAGTTTGTACCGCTTATGAACCGTTCTGGAGCAATGGAAACTTTGGTGCCGCCGGCGGTGCTGGAGGCGCCGATGGTGGATGGCACGTTGTCACCATCCGCGGGATTGAAGATGTTCACCCGATGCGCATTAGAGTCGATAATCAATGGACCGATGAAGCAGATCATCTCGGGCGTATCAACAGTCTTTCAAGCGAGCAACTGTTTATGTCAATGCGAGATTGCTCTGATTCCCTCGTAGACATGGGCGATAAAGTTCGAGGTGGGATTCGTCATGGGCGGCGAGATCTCGGTGAGGAACTCGATTATCAACGTTTGCGTCTGATGAATAATCAAGATCTGAAAGACGCTGCGATTGACCCATCTGCCGTAATTCCAGGGCTCGTTCCAATTGGAGAAATTGAGAAGGATGTCATCAATATATTGTCCACCTCCTTTGGCAAAGGAAATCATTTAGATGAGTTTGAGAAAAAAGTAGGCTCGGATAAAGTGGACCAACTTCTAGCAAGGTTTCCGCTCGACAGTCGCATCAAAATTCAACAGGAAAGGGATCGACTAGATCTCGTTCCTCATGAGCTGTATCTGAGTCAGCTACAGGAGTTCGGGGTAACTTCTTTAGACGATATCGCTACGGCTCCAGACCAAGTTGGCGTGTTTCGCAAATTGGTTTCTGCTTTGAATCGTGAAGAGCAGGCTAAAATTATCAGGTACGTAAATTCTCACACTAAGCGAGGCATTTAGAATGGACTCGGAATCGCCTAAGCCACCAGCAATCGTAAAAAAATTCGATATGGACAAGGAACTTGACGCAATGATAAAGCGTGCGAAGGAACGACCTCCGGAAGTGCCGCATCCCACCTTGAAGGACCATGGTGCAATTCAACGTTTAGATTTCACTCCCGATTGGCTAGATGATGGAATCTATCCGAGGCTCGAAGAGCGACAACGAGATCGACACAAGATCTCGGATCCGCGATTGAAAAATTACCACGCATTCAAATTAAAAGATGATCCGAACAGCGCGCTGGTATTTTGGGATTACGATTTGCCGCTGAATTCATCATTAGCTTCGTATATGAAAAAGCTCGTCTCGAAAGTTGGTCCGATTGAAAGCACTGAGTGGCCGAAAATTCCAGTATTCAACCGATTCGGGTCGTCGGAACAGTATCAGATTGACTCTGTTGACGTCATGACTCTAAATGGAAAAAATGTTTTGTACATGCGCGGACATCATAAGGCGAGTTCCAAGTATGAGAGTCACGTTTATATGAGTCGAAATGGTGAATGGGCATGGTTTAGCCGCATCGAATATGGTTCACCAGACAAAGCAACATATGATCGTGATATCAAAAAGGTGGATGCTATGCTGAAGAAAATTGCATGGGGCCATTATTAACTCTGAGCCTAACGTTGATCCCAAAAAAATCTTGCGAAGGAACGGAACGTCTCCTGCAAGAATGATGTCATCACCAGAACGCGGTTAAAGGTCCTCGAAAGATTTTCGTTCTCCTATTTCGAAGCTGCGAAAAGCTGTTAAGAGCAGAAAATTCTGGACCGGTCCGAGTCAAACCTCCTGAAGGCATGGAATCCCTGGCATCCCGGTTTAGTTTTTGGAAACATGGTGGCATTGCATGACTATGAGAACCCGGCTCGAAAGTTTGAACCAAACAAATTGATTGAATTAAACAAGGCTTGGTATTTGGTGGGGCATGTCAGAGGCTCTGCGAGCGAGAAGCAGATTCTGTTAACCGATATTATAAAGTGTCGTTTTGTCGATGAATCAGATGATGACGAATGCGAGTCGAATTCGGACTAACCACAATGCCACCGGAATTGGTGACAACAATCTTTCGCTAGCTCCTTAGATCACACGCAATTGCATGTGACAGTTTTGAACTGTATTATGATTGCTGACGATGAGTGACTCGGCAACACCGCGCAATAATGAACCAATGTGGCCCACACTAGTAGCGCTAGTGGCCGCCGGCGGTTTGTATGCCGCACTTCCTGAGCACCTCTCCATTGGTCCGCGATGGTTGCTGCTTACGATTATCGTCGTGCTCATGATTCCGGGGGAGATTTGTCACGTCCTCGGAAAGCATCACCTTTGCAGAATCCTCGGTTACATCGTGATTGCCATCGTCACTGCTGTGATGGTGTGTTCCGTTAGTTTGCTCGTGTTCGAGATTGGTAGACGAACAGTTGAGCCCGATATCCTGTTGCGGTCGGCGGTTATTCTGTGGGTGACAAACATTCTTGTCTTTGCCGATTGGTACTGGCGTCTCGATGCTGGCGGCCCTCATCGGCGCAATATGAGAGATAGCCACACGGATGGTGCGTTTTTGTTTCCGCAAATGACGATCGAAGGACCGACCGATCATCAGGAAGAAAAAGAAAACTGGTCGCCGCAGTTTATCGACTATTTGTTTCTGGCATTTTGCACAAGCACCGCGTTGTCACCCACGGACGTGCCGGTTCTTTCTCGCTGGGCAAAGTGTTTGATGATGATTCAAGCAGTGATTTCGCTGTCCGTAGTAGGTCTGTTGGCTGCCCGAGCCGTCAATATTTTGTAGGCGCGGTTGCTCGATCCGTCGACCAAACACTATTTAAATTGGTATTTTCTTCGCATCAGAACGTTTATCGATAAAAATAATAATTCAATATACGATCGACACGAATGAAATGACGAGAGCCGAAATACTAGCCAAAGATAAAAAATATCCGGTGATCTCGCCTTCGCAGATTGCCAATCCCGAGGATGTTATCCTTCGTTCCCTCATGGCGCTCTTCTTTTCGGGCTTGCTCTGGATCGTGTTTTCGGCTGCAGTTAACTTCCAGGTGGTGCCCCAGACTATATTTTTCGGTGCGATCGTACTCTACGCCTTCGCCAGGCACGGGCCAAATCATTCATTTGTGCGTGCAAAACTACAGCTAAAAGCGAAAGGTTTGGATATCAAATCGCCAACCCTGAAAACCATCATGCCGTGGAATTGGCTAACCAAGGTCGAAATCAGGCATCGTTCTTTTGATTTCATTCCGAATTATGTCTACTTCGAGTTTAAAAATAAGTCAGATGTTTTGATTCTCTGGGAAGATGTCAGAGACGACATGGATCAAACAACGTTGATATCATGTGTGCGCACATGGGCTCCTCATGCCGAAATCCGTGGTGATGCGTCGATTGCAAAAGCAGAATCGATGGCGACGTATACTGAGCTCTGGCTCAAGGATTTGAGTTCGGCAAAATCAGAAAGTCGGCACAGGAAGGGTGAAGTGATTGAGAATGGAGCTGTCTTATTCGAAAGCTATAAAGTCGAAAAGCTCTTGAGCGGTGGCGGTCAAGGCACCGCATATCTGGCGTCAGTTCTACCACATGCCGATTTTGCAGATATGCCACCACAGGTAGTGATAAAAGAATTTATTCTGCCGCAAAACGAACGCGGGATGCAAAAGGCGAGAGAGAGTCTCAATAAAGAAGTCACTATATTGAGACGCATCGACCATCCGCGAATTATTCGACTGTATGATTTTTTCATCGAAGACATGCGCGGTTATCTTGTAATTGAATATGTCGACGGATTGACTTTCAGGCAGTTTGTCGAAAAGAATGGCTTGCCGACGGAGTCTTCAGTTGCGGAAATGGCTATCTCATTGTGCAAAACAATTTCTTATCTGCATCAACTTTCGCCATCAATAATTCACGGTGATGTTACTCCGGACAATATCATCATTGAGAAAGACGGGGGTGTGAAGTTGCTCGACTTCGACGCTGCGCAGGAACTCACGCGCAACAAAACTAACACCGTTGTCGGTAAGCACTCGTATATGTCACCAGAACAATTTAAGGGGATGCTTAGCGAATCGAGCGATGTTTATGCACTCGGATGCACGCTACACTTTTTGCTTACCGGATTTGATCCGGAGCCTATCAGCGAATCGTTTCCTAAAAAGATCAACGACACGGTGAGCGACGCCATCAATGAGATCGTTTCGAAAGCGACCAGACTCGATCAATCAAATCGATTTTTAAATCTCGATGCTATGAGGGCGCAACTTGAACAGCTCTAACATAACGAAGCGGACCGATGAGCTGCAGTCGAAGATGCCGGAAACGACCAGCGTGTATCGCATGCCGTACTCGCCGCCGTTCGGCAATTTTGCCACTATAACGTTAAAATATTTCTGGCCGCCGCTCTTGTTCGCTGCCTATTACTATCTCACGAGTAGCAATCAAATATATTCCGATTTGCTATGGTCAGTCGAGGCACCTGCAGGACGCTTAATTACGTTCGGGCTGTTCGGCTCTTATTTTCTGCTTCTCCTCTGTTTTATCAAAAAGGAATTCGTGCTTCGGCAGTCTGGTATCACTCTTCCTTTTGTTTATTTTTGGAACTCATTCGGGCGACTGAATTGGAGTTGGAAGAAGCTTGATAGTGTTTGCTTCTCGAGAAGCTCGCCCCAGCTGCCGACGGCAGATCAGGTTGTTCTCACTTTCCTCGATACGACATTTAACAGAACTGTTGATATCCATATCAAATTGAAGGAAATCCATCAGTTAGAATTGAAGAAGCTGGTCTACACAATCGTGACCAATGCACCACATGCGGTGTTCGAACCGGCGCTCGATAGCGTGGCGTTGGAATTTCCTACAGTGTCCGGCATCAAGCATTTAAACTTCCATAGTTTCACTAGCATGTGGGATGAGGAGTTCTCTACTCGCTACTCGCCAACGCTATTCGTGCCACTCGCCCCTGAGCATGAACTTCAAAACGGAGCGATCAGAATTTCAGAACTGGTGGCATGCGGTGGTTCCGCCGCTGTCTATGCAGCCAAGGACATTCGTGGCAATCAAATCATTGTAAAAGAAGCGGTGATACCAAAGAATGCTAGTGAGGCTTTGAAAGAAAAAGCGATCGAAATGTTCAAACGCGAAGCTATGTTTTTGAGTCAACTAGATCATCCTAACATCGCGAAAGTTTTGGATCACTTCGTTGAAAACGAGCACCATTATGAAGTGCTTGAGTTCATAGATGGGCTTGATTTGCGGCGCTTTGTTAAAGAACGAGGGCCTCAGCCTGAAGATTTTGTGCTCAACTGGGCGGAGCAAATTTGCGAACTCGTAGTCTATTTACACTCGCAAGATCCTCCGATCATTCACAGAGATTTGACACCGGACAATCTAGTTTTGCGAGTCGACGGTCAATTGGTGTTGATTGATTTCGGCGCAGCGAATGCATTCGTTGGTATCGCCACCGGTACTATGGTAGGAAAACAAGCTTACATGCCACCGGAGCAGCTGCGCGGTAAATCCTTGCCCCAGAGCGACATTTACTCTTTAGGCGGGACGCTGTACTTCCTTTTAATGGGACGCGATCCGATTCCATTGGAGGTTTCACAAATTGACGACCGTTCCAAGGTCAGCTTTGAAATGAATCGGCTGCTGTCTTTGTGTACTGCTTTTGAGGTGTCCGACCGATACCAGACTGCAGTTGGACTGCTTCACGAAATACGCAAAATCCGCAGCCAGCGCAGGGATAGCATTGTCTTGATGCCTACGGATCAGCCTTCGGATCCGCCCTTTGTATAACCCGTGAACGTTAACGGTATGGCGCGTGAACGTTTGGTGCCTCTGGTTTAAACTCGTGCAGGGCTGATGCCATAAGACTGATCGACGTCATGAAAATGAGGTATGCTGCAAAGACTAATACCATCATTAATCTCTGAATGACAGAAGAAAAATCGACAATCACTGAAGTCTCAGAAGAACCACCTGCTCACGGGAAGTCCCAGTTTGGCGGGAGATTGTTGAGACTAATTGTTGTGAGTCCATTGTTCTTGGTCATGCTTATCTTGGAAAAGATATTTGCGTTAACTACGACTATTTTTATCCCGCCCGTAACTGGTCCTTTTAAAGTCGGGCGAAGATGCTTCCACTGGGTTGATTCGTCTCGTCGAGAAATTTTTAGTGATGATCCCGATGCGAAACGGCAGTTGTTGGTTTGGTTTTGGTATCCGGCATCTGAGGCGGACAACAGCACTAAGGCTGCTTACTTGCCTTTGCCGTGGACCAAACGCCTTCTCAAGATCAAAGAATCCCGACCAACTAATGCAGTTGTTTGTAACGCGCTGGACAATGCTCCAGTTTTAGCTCTGCAAAGTCCGTGTCCGCTGTTAGTGTTCGCCCCGGTGTTGGCGGCGGTCAAATAGCGCATAAAGACGGCGGCAAGAATTATTCCAGAAGAAAAAGGAAAGGCTGTCGATGACGACAGCCTTTCCTTTTCTTTTTTTGATTGCAGCTGGTGCCCGGCTAACTT
>Ga0163154_10002928_pt1 | contig 24332 bp, 19 predicted proteins | sample OliLakLV19MP9P1_FD_148649 | JGI IMG/M metagenome (GOLD analysis project Ga0163154, IMG submission 148649) | Freshwater microbial mat bacterial communities from Lake Vanda, McMurdo Dry Valleys, Antarctica - Oligotrophic Lake LV.19.MP9.P1 | ecosystem: Environmental > Aquatic > Freshwater > Lake >... | reverse complement strand
ACAAAACACACTGTGCTCTGGCAGAATCATTCACGCGGGGTGCCTCCGTGTCTACTTGGGCCTTTATTCACTACCCTTTGGACGCAGCGGTGCCCCGCTCAGTTCACTTCTTCATGAATAATCCGGGCTAGCGCGGAGGTCCGTACTCCAGGCGCGACATCCGTAACGCGTACTCCACGCGCGACATCCGGAACGCGTACTCCGGGTGCGACATCCGGAACGCTGCGGCCTTCGCGGTCGGGGACGGGAGTTCGCGCTAGCCACCGGCTTGCGCCGGTGTGACGAGAGGTCCATCAGCGGTGCTGGGTCTCCGGTCCCCCTGGTGACCAGACGTCACCCCGGCGAAAGCCGGGGCCTAGCGCGGAGGTCCGTACTCCAGGCGCGACATCCGTAACGCGTACTCCAGGCGCGACATCCGGAACGCTGCGGCCTTCGCGGTCGGGGACGGGAGTTCGCGCTAGCCACCGGCTTGCGCCGGTGTGACGAGAGGTCCATCAGCGGTGCTGGGTCTCCGGTTCCCCGGGTGACCAGACGTCACCCCGGCGAAAGCCGGGGCCTAGCGCGGAGGTCCGTACTCCAGGCGCGACATCCCATGAGAATGGCGGCTTTTACGGGTCAGCGTCGCGCTGCTCGCGCCCCGCGTCGCGTGGTCCCACTTTCAATCAAAGGGCACGCCGAGTCCGACGCCCGCGACCAGGCGCTGAGGGCGCGCTTCCGGTCGGCACCCGGCCCGGTCAGGTGGGCGGCCATGGGCGGTGGTGCCTGAAGACGCCGGTCAACCCGTGGTCGCGACGAGGGCCGGACGGACGTAGCGCAGCTCGAGCGCGCCAAGCGTTGCGACGAAAAGGGCTTCACCGACGAGGACGATGGCGCCAGCGGCGCTCACCTGCGACCAGTGGACGAGCAACACAATCGCGCAGACGGGCGCCCAGGCGAGGTTGCCGACAATCAACCCGTTGATGACTGCCCTCGACACCGATCGCCCGGAGGAGGCCGCGACAACGATGGATCCGGAGTAGCAACCGTATAGAACATTCGCGAATCCGATCAGACGCACGGTTTCCCCGGGCAGTTGGTACAGGTTCGACAGCCACTCGCCGAAAAGAAGCACGATGATGCCAACGCTCAAACCCGCCCCGGAGTCGACGCGAAGAATCGTCAGGGCGCGATGGTTCACATGAAGCGGCGAAGGCACAAGGCTCAAGACTTTATCGACAATCTGAATTCTCTCCGGGGGCCACGGAAATGATGGCAACGCAACGCCCCTCGGGCAAGTAGGATCTACCAATGAAGCCCGATTTCAGATTGATCGCGTTCCTGGGATTAGCGCTCGGTGCGAGTGCGGTCCGGGCGCAAACCCAGGGTGCCTTGAGCACGCCCTCTCCAAAAGGAACATCCATGACCGCATCGGCCGTTGGGACATTCGAGGTGAAGGTGAAGCCTCTGCCCGAAGACGAGAAGGTGCCCGGCGTGACCGTGGGACGCATGTCGATCGACAAGGCGTTCAAGGGCGACATCGAGGGCACGAGTGCCGGCGAGATGATGACCGCGGGGACCGCGGTGAAGGGCTCAGCGGGCTACGTGGCGGTGGAGATTGTCTCCGGTTCCATCAAGGGCCGGAAGGGGACATTCACGCTGATGCACCATGCCACGATGAAGGAGAACGCGGACTTCCGCATGAACATCGTGGTGGTCCCGGACTCTGGAACGGGCGACCTCACAGGGCTCGCCGGGAAAATGGAGATCATCATCGAGGGTGGGAAGCACTCGTATCGCCTCGAGTACCGCCTTCCCGAGACGCGCTGACCCTTTGAGGCCGGGAACGGCCGAGCGCGAGAACGCGTGATGATCGCGGTCGGGGACGGGAGTTCGCGCTAGCCACCGGCTTGCGCCGGTGTGACGAGAGGTCCATCAGCGGTGCTGGGTCTCCGGTGCCCTGGGCGACCAGACGTCACCCCGGCGAAAGCCGGGGCCTAGCGCGGAGGTCCGTACTCCAGGCGCGACATCCGTAACGTTTTCTCCAGGTGCGACATCCGGAACGCTGCGGCCTTCGCGGTCGGGGACGGGAGTTCGCGCTAGCCACCGGCTTGCGCCGGTGTGACGAGAGGTCCATCAGCGGTGCTGGGTCTCCGGTTCCCCGGGCGACCAGACGTCACCCCGGCGACGCGGTCGGCCAACCGGCTAAGATCCTCCCCACCAGATTTCAAAGGGTCCCGGGCGGGCTCCCCATTCCCCGAGGAAGAAACGAATGCGACACCTTAGGTTCCCCCTGCTGGCTCTCGGTCTTCTGACCGCGGTCCCCGAGGCTCACGCCCAGGGCAGCAAGATCCCCTCCACTAAAGAGGTGTACGGGTTTACGATCGGCGACGACTATCGCCTCGCGAACTACACCCAGTTCACCGACTACATGAAGAAGCTCGATGCGGCCTCCAACCGCATGACCCTTCAGTCGATCGGCAAGACCGCCGAGGGGCGCGACCAGTGGATGGCGATCATCACCTCGCCCGCGAACCACAAGACGCTCGCGAAGTACAAGGACATCTCGCAGAAGCTGGCGCGGGCCGAGGGCCTGACTGAGGCGCAGGCCAAGGCCCTCGCGAAAGAGGGCAAGGCGGTGGTCTGGATCGACGGCGGGCTGCACGCGACCGAGGTGTTGGGCGCTTCGCAGCTGGCGGAGACCGTTTATCAGCTCGTGAGCCGCACCGACGAGGAGACGATGCGCTTCCTGAACGACCTCATCATCCTCGCGGTTCACGCCAACCCCGACGGGATGGAACTCGTCTCCAACTGGTACATGAAGGAGTCCGATGAGAAGAAGCGGATCTCCGGCGACATTCCGCGCCTGTATCAGAAGTACATCGGCCACGACAACAATCGCGACTTCTACGCGCTCACCCAGGCGGAGAGCCGGAACATGGCCCGCCAGCTCTCGATCGAGTGGATCCCGCAGATCATTTACAACCATCATCAGACCGGGCCCACCGGCGCCGTCCTTTTCGCGCCGCCCTTCCGCGATCCCTTCAACTACAACTTCGATCCGCTGATCCTCACCGGCCTCGACCTCGTGGGCGCTTCCATGCACAACCGCTTCGTGGTGGAGAACAAGCCCGGCGCCACCACCCGCCGCGGCGCCAACTACTCGACCTGGTGGAATGGCGGCTTGCGTACCACCGTCTACTTCCACAACCAGATCGGCCTGTTGACCGAAACCATCGGCAACCCCACTCCCGTGGACATCGAGTTCGTGCCCCAGCGCGCAATCCCCACCGGCGACTACGTGATGCCGATTGCCCCGCAGAAGTGGCACTTCCGCCAGTCGATCGACTACTCGGTCACCGCGAACTACGCGGTGCTCGACATCGCCTCGCGCCATCGCGAGCAGTTCCTCTACAACATCTACAAGATGGGGAAGAACTCCATCGATCGCGGCAGCAAGGACAACTGGACGGTGTGGCCGAAGGACATCGATGCGGTCCGTGCGGTGGCCGACAAGGAAACGCGCGCGCCCGGAGGCCCCGCCTCCACCATCAATCCGACCATGACCCCGGGCGGCCTCTTCGCCGCCAGCGCCGGCGGCCGTTCGCCGGTGGTCCCCGCCAAGTACTTCGATGAACTTCGCAAGCCCGCCGATCGCGACCCCCGCGGCTACATCGTTCCCCCGAGCCAGGCCGACTTCCCGACCGCGATCAAGTTCATCAATGCCCTGCAGCGCTCGGGCATCGTGGTCCATCGCGCCACCGCCGACTTCTCGGTCGCGGGGAAGAGTTATCAAAAGGGCTCGATCGTCGTGAAGACCGCGCAGGCTTTCCGGCCTCATGTCATCGACATGTTCGAACCCCAGGATCATCCGAACGATTTCGCTTCGCCCGGCGGCCCGCCCATTCCTCCCTACGACAACGCCGGCTGGACGCTCGCCTATCAGATGGGCGTGGTCTTTGATCGCGTCCTCGACGGCTTCGACGGGCCTTTCGAGCGCATCGATCCCCCGAATCTCGTGAACCCACCGGCCACGACCCCTGCTGGTCCGGGTGCTGGCGGCTACATCCTTCCCGCCAGCCAGAACGACTCGGTCCTGGTCGCGAACCGGGTGCTGAAGGCGGGAGGCGAGGTGCAGCGAATTACGTCCGGCCCGGCCGCCGGGGGGTACTACGTTCCGGTGAGCGCCGCGTCCACGCCGGTGGTGACGAAGGCGGCGGGTGAACTCGGCGTCGCCGTGCTCTCGGGATCGAAGCCCGCGGAGACCACACCTCTCAAGACCATGCGCATCGGCCTCGCCGACACTTACGGCGGCAGCATGCCCTCGGGCTGGATCCGCTGGATCCTGGAGCAGTTCGAGTTCGCCTCGGTCGAACAGGTGTATCCCGCGACCATCGACGCCTCGAACCTGAACGCGAAGTACGACGTCCTCATCTTCGCGGACGGCATCCTGCCCGAGAACGACGGCCCGGCGGGCGGCCTCTTCTCCTCCCGCCAGCCCTCTCCGGAACGCGCGGGTGAGTTTGCTCCGTGGCTCGGCCGCTATTCGGTGGCGAAGAGTGTGCCCGCGATCAAGGCGTTCATGGAGGCCGGCGGAAAAGTGATCGCCATCGGCGAATCGACCGCGATCGGTCACCATCTCGATCTGGTGGAAAACCACCTCGTTGAGCGCACCGCCACGGGGCCGAAGAATCTGGGTCGCGACAAGTACTACGTCCCCGGATCCGTTCTACGGGCCGAGACGGACCCGAGCCATCCGCTCGCCTGGGGCGTCGCCAGCACGGTCGACGTGATGTTCGACAACTCGCCGGTCTTCGAACTGAAGCCGAACGCGTTCGCCCGCGGAGTCACGCCGGTGGCGTGGTTTCAATCGGCGACGCCCCTGCGCAGCGGCTGGGCCTGGGGCCAGCACTACCTTGAAGGAGGCGTCCTCGTTGCCGAGGCCAGGGTCGGTCAGGGTCGCCTGATGCTCTTCGGACCGGAGATCACGTTCCGCGCTCAGCCCCACGGAACCTTCAAGTATCTGTTCAATGGGATATTTCGTTAATTAAACTGGGGGGCCGCAGGAGACGTTTAGAGCCATGCTTAGCCCCCCAAACCCCCGCCGCTCCGGCGGGAGTGAATCCCGCCTGCGCTTGGCCTGGGACTCTTCGAGGGCCGCAGGAGACGGTCAAAGCCATGCTTAGCCCCCGAGCCTCGTATCGCTCCTTCCGGGGCATCGAGCGAGAAGAGAGGTAGCTCGTGGCGCGCTACCAGATGCTGTGGGACTGCGCGAGTTGCGGGACCGCGAAGCTTCTCGGCCTCACCCATCGGCACTGCCCGAATTGCGGCGCCGCACAAGACGCGAAGCGCCGGTACTTCCCGCGCGAAGGCGAGGAGGTGGCGGTTGAGGGCCATACCTATGTAGGTGTGGACCGGGAGTGCCCGGCCTGTAAGACCCCGAATTCCGCGGCGGCCGGCTTCTGCCTGAACTGCGGCTCTCCCCTCGATGGCGCTGCGGTAGTTCCCCTTCGCGGCGACAACTCGCGCGTTCCGCTCAGTGAGGCGTCCGATGAATCGGCGCGCGAGAACCGTCAGGCGCTGTCGCCCGAGGTGGAGCCGAGGCTCTTCTCGGGCATTGCTCCCGAGGAGCCTCCGCCCCGGAAGAGATGGCCGAAAGTGCTGGCCGGGCTCGTGATGTCGGCGCTGGTCGGGCTCTTCTGGACGCGCGATATCACCGTCACTGCCACCGCACACGCGTGGGTTCGCTCGATCGATCTCGAACGGCTGACCCCGACCGCCGAGAGCGACTGGCGCGACCGCGTTCCTTCGGGTGCCTACCGCATGTCCTGCAGCCGCGAGGTCCGCAGTCAGCGCCAGGTGGCGGACGGAGAGACCTGCTCGCCGGTTCGGAGGGACCAGGGCGACGGGACTTTCACCACGGAGCAGAGCTGCACCACGAGTTACCGTTCGGAACCGATCTACGACGACAAGTGTTCCTACACCATCGACCGCTGGACCGTCTTCCGCACGGACGAGGCGCGCGGCGGATTCCTCACCGATGAGCCGAAATGGCCTCGCGTCACCCTCGCCCGTCACGGCGCCTGCGTGGGGTGCGATCGGGAGGGTCAGCGACGCGAGGACTACACCGTCTTGTTCTCCTACGAAGGCGAGACGAGCCGCTGCTCCTTCCCCCAGCCCCGCTGGAGCGCGATTCCGCTGGGCAGGGACTTCAAGGCCAAAGCGCTCGTCGTGACCGGCCGGTTGACGTGCAGCAGCATCGAGTGAATCCGAGCCCTCGTTTTTTCTGGCACTATTGGCGTCCCGTCGGTCCCTCTGGAGGCATCATGAAGCGTTTAGCATCGATCGAACCCGCAGTCTGGGCCCTCGCGGCCCTCGCCCTCTCCGCCCAGGCCGCGGTGGCCGCCGACTACGACCTCATCATTCGGGGCGGCACGGTGTACGACGGAACGGGCGGGCGGCCGCGCCTCGCCGATGTCGGCGTCCGCGGGGACAAGGTCAGCGCGGTGGGCGATCTATCCACCGCCACCGCCGACCGTGTCCTCGACGCGAAAGGCCTGGCCGTGGCGCCGGGCTTCATCAACATGCTCTCCTGGTCGGTGGACTCCCTGATCGTGGACGGAAGGTCGCAGGGTGACATCCGCCAGGGCGTCACCACCGAAATCTTCGGCGAAGGTGAATCCATGGGGCCGTGGAGCCCCGAGATGAAGAAGCGGCGCGTGGAAGGCATGGGGGACGTCAGGTACGAGATCGAGTGGACGACCCTGGCCGAGTACCTTCAGTTTCTGGAGCGAAAGGGAATCTCGACCAACGTCGCGTCGTACATCGGCGCCGCCACCCTGCGCGAGCATGTGATCGGCCTCGACAACAAGAAGGCCACCCCCGAGCAGATGGAAAGGATGCGCGAGCTGGTGCGCGCGGAGATGAAGGCGGGCGCCCTCGGCATCGGCACGTCGCTCATCTATGCGCCGGCGGTGTACGCCGACACCGAGGAGCTGATCGAGCTCTCCAAGGTCGCGGCCCGGTACCAGGGCAAATACATCTCCCACATGCGCAGTGAGGCCGACCGGCTCCTCGAATCGGTCGATGAGCTGATTCGCATCTCCCGCGAGGCGAAGATTCCCGCGGAGATCTATCACCTCAAGGCGGCGGGCGAATCGAACTGGAACAAGCTCGATGCCGTGATCCAGAGGGTCGAGGCGGCGAGGCGCGAGGGTTTGAAGATCACCGCGGACATGTATACCTACACCGCCGGGGCCACGGGGTTTGATGCCTGCCTGCCGCCGTGGGCACGGGAGGGCGGGGCCGATGCCACCTTCAAGCGGCTCGAAGACCCGGCGCTGCGGAAGCGGATCGGCGAAGAGATGAAGGTCAAGGGGAAGGACTGGGAGAACATCTGCGAAGCCACGGGCAGTCCCGAGCGAATGCTGCTTCTCGAGTTCAAGAACGACGCGCTCAAGCCGCTTCAAGGCAGGACCCTCGCGGAGGTCGCGAGGATGCGCGGCAAGGACTGGCCCGAGGTCGTGATGGATCTCGTTCATGAGGACCGGACACGTGTCGGCGTCGCGTTCACGATGATGTCCGAGGAGAATGTCCGCAGGCAGATCAAGCTCCCCTGGGTCTCCTTCGGTTCCGATGCCGCATCGATGGCGACCGAGGGCGTCTTCTTGAAGTCGAAGACGCACCCGCGCGCCTACGGCAACTTCGCGCGCCTCCTCGGCCGCTACGTCCGCGACGAGAAACTCATCACGCTCGAGGAAGCGATCCGGCGCATGTCGGGCCTTCCCGCGGAGAACCTGGGCCTTGATCGCCGGGGCCGGCTCGAGGTGGGGATGTTCGCAGACGTCGTGGCCTTTGATCCGCTGAGCGTGGCGGATCGCGCGACGTTCGCGGATCCGCACCAGTATTCGGTGGGAATGAAACACGTGCTCGTCAATGGCCGCCCGGTCCTGGTGGATGGCGAGCACACCGGCGCGATGCCGGGCCGGGCCCTGCACGGCCCCGGCCGCGAAGTCGCGAAGGTCACGGCTCATCTCGCGGGCGACTCGACGATGGCGGAGGCGGCGAAGGGGGCGAAGGCGCTGCGCGCGGCGAGACGTCCCCTCGCGGGTTATCTTAAGTAGATGCGTTCCCTCCCCGCGGCGGCCCCGGTCTTCCTGGCGGTTCTTGTCGCCTGTGGCGGCGGGAGCGGGGCCACCCCCACCACCACCGTCCCGAGCACCCCCGCGCCGCCGCCCGCACCGAACCGGATCACCCTTCATCTGGCCGGAGACTCCACCATGGGGGAACCGCTGCCCGATCGAGATCCGGAAACGGGCTGGGGCGAAGAGCTACCGCCTCTCTTCCACGAGGATCGCCTCCTCGTCAGGAACTACTCGAAGCGCGGACGCAGCAGCCGCACGTTCCTGAGCGAGGGGTTCTGGGCCGGCCTGATCGCGAACGTGAAGGAAGGCGACTACGTCATCATCCAGTTCGGCCACAACGACGGCTCGATCGATGAAGAGCAGACCCCCCCCTCGGAGTACCGGGCGAATTTCACGCGTTTCGTCACCGACGTGCGCGCGCGACGAGCCTTTCCGATACTCGCCACCCCTATCGTGGTGAGGAGGTTCAACCCGGACGGCTCGATCCAGGACGTACATGGCCAGTACCCGGGCATCGTTCGCTCGGTGGCGGCGGCCGAATCGGCGCCTCTTCTCGACATGCAGGTGTTGAGCGCGGCGGCGGTCACGGAGTACGGCCCTGAGGGGTCGAAGGAACTGTTCCAGCATCTCTCGCCAGGCCAGCACCCGAACTATCCGGGTGGACTTGCCGACAACATCCACCTCTCGCCCAAGGGGGCTTTGGTGCTGGCTCAGCGCGCGGCGAAGGGCCTCCGGGACATGAACTCGCCCCTCGCCGCGTATCTGAAGTAAGCGCTTACTTCGTCGCGGGCGGGGCCGCGGCTTCTGGCTTGCGCTTGTTGGCCTCGATGTTGATCGTGATCTCGACCTCTTCGCCCAGAACCATGGAGCCGGTGTCGAGAGTCTGATTCCAGACGATCCCGTAGTCCTTGCGGTTGATCTTGGTGGCCAGACTGAACCCGACCTTGACCGTGCCGCGCGCGTCCGTGACGGTTCCGCCGAAGTCGACGGGGATGGTCATCTCCCTCGCGGTGCCGTGCATGGTGAAGATGCCGGTCACGTTGAACGTGTCGGCGTCGACCGGCGCCACCTTCGTGCTCTTGAACGTGATCTCGGGGTGCTTCTCCACGTCGAAGAAATCCGCGCTCTTCAAGTGAGTGTCGCGGCTGGCGTTGGCGGTATTGATCGAGGCGGCCTTGATCGTGAACTCGACCGAAGACGCCGTGGGATTCCCGGGGACCGCGGTGATCGTTCCCGAGAAGTCATCGAAGCGCCCGGCCGTCTTGGCCACGAAGTGGCGGACCCGGAAGCCCACCTCGGAGTGGGTCCGGTCGACGGAGTAGACGTCCTGGGAGAACGCGGCCGAGGCCGCGAGGGTGAAGGCGAGAGTGAGGGTTGTTTTCATGACGGCGTTCCTTGATCGGGGTTTGAGAGGTTGGGGTGGGGAGTTATTGCTTGCGCAGGGAACTGCAGCGCGCGGCGCAGGCCTTGCGAATGGCGTCGAGAGAGGCGATGAGACGGTCGATGTCGGCGCTGCTCAGGCCGGCGAAGAGAACTTCGCCTGCTTCGGGCATGCAGGTATCGAGGCGAGCCAGAACCGCGAGTCCTTTATTCTCGATATGGCAGATCACCTGGCGGCGATCTTTGCGGGGGCGTTCGCGCCGCACGAGACCGGCGAGCTCCAGCCGATCGATCAGGCGCGTGATTCCCGGAGACTGCTCGACCAGACGCGCGCCGATCTCGAGGGTGGGGAGCCCGGTTTCTCTTGCGCCGCGCAGGATCCTGAGGACGTTGAACTGGGCCAGGCTGACGCCCTCGGGCTCGAGAACCTCGGACATGCGCCAGCGCAGGACATCGGCGGTGCGGAGCAGGCCGACGAACGCCTCTTCCCGATTCGACGGGAATGGCTTGGTCTGTCGAAGCTCGCGAAGAATGGAACCCTGAGGCACACGCGAAGCCTAATAGGGCAATAGTTGATGTGTCAACTATTAATCAAGGTAAGGGCAAGCCACGCGTGCCCTGAAATCGAACGCCACGAAGGTTCGAGGGGATCGGGACCGCGGGGCACGCGCAGCGTGCCCCTACACCCGCGGATGCCCCCGGTCTGCATGTTCGAGGGTTCGACGGCGCGCGGGCGGTGGGAACAGGGCGTGCCCCTACAACCGCGGATGCCCGGTCTGCGTGCCCCTACAGCAGAAGCATCGCGGCGGTAAGGATGATCGTCGGGATCAATGCTCCGGCGGCGAGGAGGAGGGGCGAGACGCCGTTCTCGAAGTGCCGGCTCAGGATGGCCTGGCCCGCCGGATTCGGCGCGTTGGCGATCACGGTGAGGCCGCCGCCGGTCACCGCACCCGCGACCACCGCGTACTTCGCGGCGTCATTGAGGTCGGGCACCAGGGTCGCAAGGAAGGTGACGAGGGCGTTGTCGTTGAAGGCGGTGAGAACCAGAGCCCCGAAGAACAGCGGAGTCGTGCTGAGGCTCGCGAGCACGGGCTGAATCCACCAGCCCTGCAAGCCGCCGTGGACCACGAGCCCCCCGAGAAAGAAGGCGACGAGGAGAGGCGGCCTGAGGTCGATGAAGCCCTGGTGGGGGGAGGTGGCCTTGGCGAAGCCCAGGAAGAACAGGAAGCTGCCGATGAAAAGCGCCGGGTAGTGCGCGTTCGCCACCGTCCAGGCCATGAAGGCCACGTGCACGGCGACTACGATCCACGGCGCGCCGGGCTTCGAGACCACCCGCTCCGGCGGCGGCAGGGCCTGGAGGTCCTTTCTGAAAATCATCAGGTACACCAGGTTCGCCGCGAGTATGCCCAGGAACGCCTTGTACCCGAAGTTCGCGATCATGAAACCAAAATCCCAACCCCACGGCCGGGCCACCATGAGCACGGGCGGTGCGGCGAAGTGGGTCAGCGTGCCTCCGACGGAGATGTTCACGAAGAGCAGGCCGAGAGTGGCGTAACCGAGGCGGAGAGAAGGACCGAGGGCGAAGACCTGCTTCGACAACAGGAGGGCCGCGATGGTCATGGCCGCGGGTTCGGTGACGAACGAGCCCATCAGCGGGGCCACGGTCAGAATGGTCAGCCACCAGGCGGTGGGCGATCCGTTTCCGATGGCGGCGATCCGGCGAAGCACGCCCTCCGCCAGATCCAGGATGGGCTGCGTGGAAGCGAGGGCCATGATGACGAACACGAACAGGGGCTCGGTGTAGTTCACCGAGCTGTTCAGGTAGTGCTTGACCGTGTCGTACCCCCGCGCCCAGACGATCGCGGCGCCCAGGACCACCACCCAGAGGCCGAAGATCACTTCGATCTCGCCGAGGAAATGAAGAAACCCCGCCTTGATGCTGGGGGTCGGGAGAACGCCCTCTTTGGCCTGTCGCGCCGCGTGCTTCTCCTCAAGGTGATGGGCCATCACGGTCACCCGCTTCGCCGCGAAGGTGTGGGTGATCGCAAGCCCGAAGATCAGGGTGGCCACGAGATTGAACGGCTCGGCCTCGGCGCGTGAGCGCAGAATCTCGAAGAGGCCGGCGGCCTCCGGGGTCGCGGGGTAGGCGGAGAGGGGCAGTGGAAAGGGCGCATCCATCCAGGCGAGCATAAGACAGGGGGGCCCGCGGGCCGGCGACGTCGCAAGGATGCAGGCGGTAAACTCCGCACTCCAACATGACCAATATACCGATGGTGGATCTGCGGGCCCAATACCTGCGGATCAAGAACGACATCGACGCGGCGATCGCCCGCGTGGTGGACACGACGGCCTTCATCAAGGGCCCCGACTGCACCGCGTTCGAGAAGGAGTTCGCGGCCTTTTGCGGGGCGGAAGCCTGTGTGGGCGTCGCGAACGGGACGGACGCTCTGATCTACGCCCTGCGCGCGTACGGCGTGGGCCCGGGCGACGAGGTCGTCACCGTGGCCAACACCTTCATCGCGACGGGAGAGGCGATCTTCCTCAACGGAGCGAAGCCGGTGTTCGTGGACGTGGACGATGTCACCTACACGCTTGACCCGAACAAGCTCGCGGCCGCGATCACGAAGAAGACCAAAGTGATCATTCCCGTGCATCTGTACGGGCATCCGTGCGCGATGGACGCGATCAACAAAATCGCCTGCGATAACGGAATTCCCGTGCTCGAGGATTCGGCCCAGGGCCACGCCGCGACCCTGAACGGAAAGAAAGCAGGGACGCTCGGCCACGCCGCCTGTTTCAGCTTCTACCCCGGCAAGAACCTCGGCGCGTATGGCGATGCGGGTGCGGTGGTATCGAACGACAAGGAGTTCATCGCGAAGGTGCGCCAGATCGCGAACCACGGGGGCGGGACGAACAAGTACGACAACGTGATCGTGGGCACGAACTCCCGCCTCGACACCATGCAGGCGGCGATTCTTCGAGCCAAGCTGCCGCATCTTCAGCAGTGGACGGAGGAGAGAGCGGAGCGCGCCGCGCTCTACTCGAAGCTGCTCGAAGGCGTCCCCGGCCTGTTAACGCCGAAGGAAGCTCCTGGGGCGAAGTCGGCCTGGCACCTCTACACGGTCCGCACCGCGAAGCGGGACGGCCTCATCGAAGAGTTGAAGAAGAACGGCATCTCGACCGCAGTCCACTATCCGCGGCCCATCCACCTTCAGCCGGCCATGGCCCCGGCGGGCGGCAAGGTAGGCGATCTGCCCGTCTCCGAGGCGTTGTCGCACGAGGTCGTCTGCTTGCCCCTGTACCCCGAGCTTCCACTTGAAGAGGTTGAGCGCATCGCATCGCTGGTCAAGACGTTCCTCTCCGCCTGATTCGTTCCCGTCGTTCTTCAGCACAAACCGGAGCTGGTTCAATGAAAGTCGGTCTCGTCGGGTGCGGTTACTGGGGCAGGAACATCGCGCGGAATCTGCACCAGATGGGTTTGCTCGGGGCGGTGTGTGACCCGAGCACGAAGGTGCTCGAAAGCGTCCCGAAGCTCTATCCGGGTGCGACCGCCACGAAGTCGCTCGCCGATCTCCTGAAGTCTAAGGACATCGACGCCATAGCCATCGCGTCTCCGGCGGCCCAGCACGCGGCCACCGCGAAGGCCGCGCTGATGGCGGGCAAGGATGTCTTCGTGGAGAAACCGCTCGCCCTCGACGTGAAGGAGGCGAAGGCCCTTCTGGATCTCGCGAAGAAGAAGAAGCGGATCCTGATGGTGGGCCACATTCTTCAGTACCACCCGGCGATCCGGAAGCTCAAGGAGCTGGTGGACGCGGGCGACCTGGGCGATATCCAGTACGTCTATTCGAACCGTCTCAACCTCGGGAAAATCCGTCACGAGGAGAACATCTTGTGGAGCTTCGCGCCCCACGACATTTCCGTGATCCTGCTCCTGCTCGGCCGCCTTCCGAAGAGCGTCACGACGGCGGGGGAGAGCTGGCTTCGGAAAGGCGTGGCCGACGTGACCATGACCACGCTCGAGTTCACGGCGGGAGCACGCGCTCACATCTTCGTGAGCTGGCTGCATCCTTTCAAGGAGCAGAAGCTGGTGGTGGTGGGCAGCAAGCGGATGGCGGTTTTCGACGATGTCATCAAGGAAGGCAAGCTGCGGATCTTCGACAAGGGTGTGGATTGGGTGGACAGCCAGCCGGTGATCCGACAGACCTCGGAGTCGACGCTGTTCTTCCCGGATCTGGAACCGCTGCGCGAAGAACTGCTCCACTTCGCCGATTGCGTGCGCACGCGGAAGACTCCGCACACGGACGGCAAAAACGGCCTCGATGTGCTCCGGGTGCTCGACGCGGGACAGCGCTCGCTCGACGGTGGCGGGAAGCCCGTGGCCATCAAGGCCGTGAACTAGGAGGATGGCGAGCGTGACTGAAAAGAACTACTTCGTTCACGAATCGAGCTACATCGACGAGCCGTCCACGATCGGGGAAGGCACGAAGGTCTGGCACTTCTCGCACATTCTTAAAGGTGTTGTGGTCGGGAAGAAGTGCAATATCGGTCAGAACGTGGTGATCGGCCCGAACGTGAAGGTGGGCGACAACTGCAAGATCCAGAACAACGTGAGCGTGTACGAGGGTGTCGAGCTCGAAGACAGCGTCTTCTGTGGCCCGTCGATGGTGTTCACCAACGTGTTCAATCCGCGGAGTGAAGTGGTCCGCAAGGACGAGTACCGCAAGACCCTGGTGAAGAAGGGGGCTTCGATCGGGGCGAACGCGACGGTGGTGTGCGGTTCGACGATCGGCGAATACGCGTTTGTGGGAGCGGGTTCGGTGGTGACGAAAGACGTTGCCGCATACGCCCTGGTGATGGGCAACCCGGCCCGGCGCACCGCGTGGATGTGCCGGTGCGGCGAGAAACTCGGCAAGGCGGCCGCGGGCGAGGTGCTCGCGTGCCCGGCCTGCAAGGCCGGCTACGACGTCGCGGTGGACCGGATCACGCCCCGGGCCGAATAGGTTCTGGAGCCGTCTCGAACCACAACAACAACGTTCGCTGAATGGTGTTGAAGTTGTTGTCCGAGGCGAGCACGATCTGCGTCTTTCCCTGTTTATTGACGAAGGCTGAGATGCACTCGAAGTTCTCCGACGTGAGGGGCGCCGTCAGTTCGGCCATCACTTCGCCCTCAAGACGGGCGCCCGCCTTCACGGATTCACCCTTGACCCGGATGATCCGCGACCTCAGGCGCATCGGTGGAAGGGCGGAGAAGTAGCGCTCGAGGACGAGCAGGTCTCCGTTCGGGGCCACCGTGGCATCGGCGGGCTCGAAGCCTTCCTCGCTGGGCTTCCACTCGACTTCGGTCCAGACGCCGCCGGTCCAAAGAAAGGCGGCCATGGTGCGGCCAGCCCGTTCGAGGTGTTCGGTGATGGCGAGGATCCGACCATCCGGCCAGCTGGCGAGCGATTCGAGACCGCCGTTTGACGGCGCGCGTTGGAGGGCCTCGGGAGTCGCGAACGTCGTGACCGGACTGGTCAGGTCCGGGCCGTAAGCCCAGATGCGATGACGGCGTTCGAAGCCCACGAGAATCCGACCGTCGGGCAGCCGGGTGAGCGATTCGGCATCGCCCAGGGCCTTGCCGGCGATGGCGACGCCGCTCGGACTGAGCAACGGTTCGAGAGTGGCGGACTCCAGCCTTTTCAGCCGGCCCTCCTCCAGGGCCACCCGGGCGGTGAGCTTTTCACCCTGGTCCGTCACCGCGAGAATCCGCAGCGCCCCGGCCGCCTCGGAAACGACGAGACCCGACAGCCCCCCGAATCCAGGATCCTCCGATTGGAGCCACAGCCCACCCAGAAACCTCAAAGCGCCCACCTGATCGAGGGCGGGCTGCGAGGTCGAGAGCGGCACGCTCTGCGCGGACAGGGTAACCTCCCGCCCGGCCTTTGCCGCGGGCTGGGCGACCGCGAGACCGAGGATCCCGAGACCCACACCGGCGGAAACCACCGCCCCCCAAACCGTTCTGAAGATGAAACCGTGAAATCGCCCCACGACGCCCGCATCCATACCCCGCGCTCTTCGCATGAGCCACGGACCCTAGCGGACGCAAGGCCAGGAAGCGAAACGCCGCTCTCGGTCCTGCGCCTCTCCTGGTTCACCCTCGGGTGGAACATTCTCGTCATTCTTTGGGGCGCGGTCGTGCGGGCCACCGGATCGGGTGCGGGCTGCGGAGCTCATTGGCCCACCTGCAATGGCGAGGTCATTCCGCCCTCGCCCACCGTGGCGACGCTGATCGAGTTCTCGCATCGCGCCACCAGCGGGGTCGCTCTCCTGCTCGTGGCCGCACTCCTGTACCGGGTGTGGCGCTTCGTGGACCGGGGTCACCTGGCGCGATTCTGGGCGGTCGCATCCATGCTGCTCATTCTGAGCGAAGCCGCGATCGGCGCGGGCCTGGTCCTCTTCCAGAGAGTGGCGGGCGACACCTCGACCTCCCGCGGCTACTGGATCTCCGGTCACCTCATCAACACCTTCCTGCTCCTCGCCGCGCTGACTCTCACCGCCCGGTTTCTGGGCGCGGCGCGGTGGGCCGCGGGGCCGGGGCCGGTGGCGGCGCTGCGCGCCACGTTCAGCGGGTCACTCCCGCGCAGGCCGGCGATCCTCGCCGTCCTCGCGCTCCTCGCCACGGGGATTTCCGGAGCGATCGCCGCCCTGGGCGACACGCTCTTCAAGGCCACGTCGCTCGCCGAGGCGATCGCCCAGGATTTCTCGTCGGCCTCCCACATCTTCCTGAGGCTCCGGATCCTCCATCCCCTCATCGCGCTCATCGGCGGGGGATTGATCCTGTTCCTCGCGTATCGCATGGTCGTGACGAGTCCGGGGCGCGCCACCACCCGTCGTCGCGGCCAGTGGCTGGGCGCACTGGTGATATCCCAGTGGTTCCTGGGCCTCGTGAATCTCCTGCTCCTGGCGCCCACCTGGCTCCAGATCATTCACCTTCTGGTGGCCGACCTGATCTGGATGACCCTCATCCTGGCCCTGGCCGAGGACACCGCCTGAGGACGGATATCATCAAGGACGTGATCCCATCCCTGTTTCGTTCTCTCTCCCTTGTTGCGGCCATGGCCCCGGTGGCCATCGCCGGAGGTTCTCCCATGTCCGATTCGTTCTATTCGCTCAAGACCACGACCCTCCAGGGAAAGCCCGCGGACCTCGCCCAATACGCGGGCAAGGTCACCCTCGTGGTGAACGTGGCGAGTGCCTGCGGTTACACGCCGCAGTACAAGGGCCTCCAGGCTCTGCGCACCGAACTCGCGGCGAAGGGGTTCGAGGTGCTCGGTTTTCCGAGCAATGAGTTCGGCGGCCAGGAGCCGGGCTCGGCCGAGGAGATCCAGACCTTCTGCGAGCGGAACTACGGCGTCACGTTCCCGATGTTCTCGAAGCTCGTGACCAAGCCGGGCGATGGACAGTCGCCGGTTTATGCCTTCCTGACGAAGGACAAACCTGCGCCGAACTGGAACTTCTGCAAGTACCTCGTGGGGAAGGACGGCAAGGTAATCGCCTTCTTCCCGAGCAAAGTCGCACCCGACGCCACGGAGTTGCGCGAGGCCATCGAGAAGGCGCTGAAGTAAGGCGCCTTAGCTGTCCGTGGTGAAAGTGTGCCGCGGCACCGAGAGCGCGCAGCCTGGCCCTGGGCCAGCGCGGAGCCTCCCCTCGGGGGACGAGCGGTGCGCCCGCATGGCGATGAGCCGAAGGCCCCGAATATCGGGAATATTCGGGGTCCTGAGCGAAGAAGCCAGGCGGGATGCAGCGCTCGAGCCCCAAGGGCTGGCTTCGCGCTCGAATGCCGGCAGACTTTCACCACGGGCAGTTAAGGGGCGGAGGCGGGCGGGACGCGCCGCTTCGTTGCCTGTTCGAATGCGAACGCGAGTTCGAGGAGCTTCGGCTCGCTGCAGGCCATTCCGGTGAAGCCGACCCCGTAGGGACCCGGCTTGGGATCGAATCCAGCCGGGAATGGATTTCGCGGAGCGGCTCCTCCGGGAGGGCCGCCAAAGGGCACGTTCGCCACGAACGCAAAGGGCACGAGCACCGTCGGGTACCCGGCCCTGGCCGCGATGCCCGCCGAGGAGGGTCCCGGGAAGAGAAGCGCATCGAGGTTGTGCTTCTTCATCGCCGCGTCGATGCCCTCGGTCGCAGCGAGACGGATGTCCTTAGCGCGGTCGGCCTGATATCGCGAGCGGTCCATCTGCACGTCCATCTCGTCGGAGATGTCGAGCTGAGCCTGGCCGTACTTGATCGCCCCGGCTTTCTGATGCGCCACGTTCCAGGTGCGAAGTTCGGTCAGCGTCTTCACGGGCGCCGCCTCGCCCAGGGTCTTGAGCCACGCGTTGAAGTCGCGCTTCATGCCGTACTTCAAGACGACGGAGCACTCCGCGTCCTTTCCCTTTCCGTTGTCGAGACCTCCGCAGACGCCCCAGGTCAGGAAGCTGCTGGCCGGGTCTTCGGTGACGATGCTCGGGATGTCCGCGGGATCGACGAGGATGGCGCCTTGCTGTTGCAGGATCGTGATCGCCTCGGTCATGGCCTTCGCCTGCTCCGGATTCAGCCCTCCACGCGGCTCCTTCTGGCCCGGCACCGGCGTCTGGTCGTAGAAAGACGCGCGCGGAATCCCGATGCGCGCGCCCTTGAGTCCGGCGGGGTTCAGGAACTTCGTGTAATCGCGGCCCGGCGGCGCCACGCAGGCCTTGGTCGCGGCATCGTTCGGGTCGGGTGCGGCGCTTTCGAGCGCTCCCATCAACACCGCGATATCGGTCACGGTGCGGCCCATCGGTCCCGCGGTGTCCTGATCCGCGGTGATGGGGATGATGCCGTAGCGGCTGATCCGGCCCACCGTGGGTTTGATCGCCGCGAGCATGTTCTGGTTGGCCGGGCTCAAAATCGATCCGGAGGTTTCGGTGCCCACGTTGGCGGCCCAGAAATTCGCGGCGGTGCCGATGCCTGAGCTCGAACCGCCGGTGGTCAGGACCGGGCGGCCATCGAAGTTCGCTTCCCTCGGATCGCGGCGCGGGTCGTAGGGGTTCATGCCATAGCCGGTGAGCGCGTTGTAGTTGGCGGGCATGCCCGCAGCCACCCAGTTCGCGAGTTCGGTGAGGCCGGTCTTCGCGATGATGATGGCCCCCGCGTCGCGCAGGTTCTTCGTGAGCGTCGCCTCGTAACCCGGCGTGAAGCCGTCAAAGGCCAGCGCCCCGCCCGTGGTCTTCATGTTCGTGGTGTGGATGTTGTCCTTGAGGGCCACGGGGATGCCGTGCAGAGGACCTCGGATCTTTCCCGCGGCCCGTTCGCGATCGCGTTCCTCCGCCTCCTTGAGGGCATTCGGGTTGACGGTGATCGTGGCATTCAGCTGGCCCTCGTATGTCGCGATCCGCGTGAGGTACTGAAGCACGATCTCGCGCGAGGTCGTCCTCTTCATCTCCATGGCGAGACGCATCTCCAGGATCGTGGCCTCGACGACCGTGAAGGGCTTTTGGGGTGGGGGAGAGGTCTTGCCCTTCTGCACCGCCGAAGCAGGGCCTGGGAGGGAGAGAACGAGGGCCGGCACGATCAGGAATCGGAGCTTCATGGTGCCCCGATTGTAGGACGATCGAGAGGGCGAATCGCGGCCCCCGTGCGGCATTCCCGCTCGGCTATCGTTCCGACGAGCCCATGACCGACGACCCCGCCGCTTTGAACCAGACCCTGCACGGCCTGCTTGGCGCCATCGCGGCGATGGACCCGGACCGGGTCGCCCTGCTCGACCTGGACTCGCGTCTCACGTTCGGCGAACTGTGGACGAGGGCGGGCCGACTCTCGGCCGCGCTGGTTGAAAGCGGTGTGAGGCCGGGCGACGTCGTGGTGGTTGCTTTGCCCCGCTCCGTGGATACGGTCGTGGGCTGCTTCGCCATCCTTCGCTCCGGCGCGGTTCTTCTTCCGATTGACCTGAGGCTCCCGGTGGCGCGAAACCGCAAACTCGTGGATGAAGCACGCGCCCGATGGGCGTTGGTCCGCGGGACCGTTCGTCCGGAGTGCGTCGACCACATACAGGCGATCGAGGTCGGGGCACGACCATCGGGATCCGCTCCGCCGGCTAAGGAGGTGGAGGGTCGCGACCAGGCGTGCCTGATCTTCACCTCGGGATCCTCGGGAGAAGCCAAGGGAGTCCGCATCTCTCACCATGCCCTTGGCCTGCGTTCCAGAGTGGAGAAGGAGGCGAATGGCTTAACCGCCGCCGATGTCTACCTTCTTCGTACCAGTCCGGCATTTGTCGGCATGGTGGTAGGGCTCACCATCCTCGCGAGCGGGACTACGACGGCCGTCGCGAGCGAGGATGTGGGTGATCAGGCGGAACCTCTCCTGGATCTGATCGGCGCCCTCAAAGCGACCTTCGTTCCCCTTTCCCCCCGTCTGCTCGAGGCGATGCTCGATCTGCCCGACCTCGCCTCGAGAGCGGCCTCGTTACGCGTGGTTCGCAGCGCCGGGGAAGCTCTTAGGCCGGAACTCGCCGAGCGCTTTCACACCGCACTGCCCTGGTGCCAGCTCGTCGACGGCTATGGCACCACGGAGACTTCGGGGGTGATCGCGTCGAGAGTGGTCAAGGGTCCGGGTGCGCCCGCGGATTCAGACCGGGCCACACCCCTCGAGAGCGTCCGCATTCGATTGGCCGCGGTGGCTCGCGACCCGCGGTCCGAGGGCGAGATCCTGGTGTCGACACCGATGCTCGCGACCGGCTATCTCGGCGGCGAGCCTGACCACGATCCGAGGTTCGTCGACGAGCCGGCCCTCGAAGGTGGCCCGCCGATTCGGTGGTATCGAACCGGGGACCGCGGATGTCTTTCTCCGCAGGGTGGCTTGAAGGTTCTGGGCCGCCTGGACCTGCAGCTCAATGTCGACGGCGTTCGGGCCGAGCCCTGTGAGATCGAAAATGTCCTGCGCCTTCACGACTCGGTGGCGGATGCCGCGGTTCGTACCTGGCCCGACGCCTCCGGTCGGAACCGGCTGGTCGCCTACGTCGTCGATAGAAGCGCCCCGGCCACCGCCGCGGCCCTGCGAACTTTCGCCTCGCACTCCCTGCCCCGGACCCTCATTCCCATGCGTTTCGTACGCGTGGACGCGCTTCCGCTCACGGTTTCTGGAAAAGTCGATCGCGAGAGCCTCCCGAGCCCCGGCCTGTCGCTCCCCTCGGCCCGGGCGCCTGAAGACCCGCCCGAGGCGGCGCTTCTCCCGCTCTTCCGCGAGGTGCTGGGCGCGCCGGCCCTCGGTGTGGAGGACGACTTCTTCGACTGCGGCGGAGACTCGCTCATGGCGGTGGCTCTGATGATGAGGATCGACGAGGTCATGGGCAAGAGGCTCTCCGCTGCGGTCCTTCTGAATGCACCCACGGTCGCGACCCTCGCCCGCGAAGTCGCGCGTGACAACACCCGGGAAGTCGAGGCGACCTGGCTGCGCCGCGAAGGTGATCTGCCTCCCCTCGTGTGTCTGCCTGGTCTGGCCGGAGACCCGATGTGGTTCATGCCCCTTATCGAGGCGCTGGACCGTGGCCAGCCCATCCTCGGTCTCTCGTTCGTCGGCCTCAAACCCCCCATGGTCATCTCTACCGCGGCCGATCTTGGCGTGGAGACCCTGATGAGCGTTCAACCGCGCGGGCCCTATTTCCTGCTTGGGCATTCGCTCGGCGGCGTGCTGGCGTTCGAAATGGCCCGCCGGCTCAAGGATCGATCAGAAACCGTGGCCTTCCTTGGCCTCATCGACACCTTCGTGCCCGGGAGGCAACGCGTTCATCCCACGAGCCGGAGCCACCGTTTTCGAAGATGGCGGAACCGGATGTTTGGCCTGCTGCGTCAGCGGTTCGGCCCGCTGCTCAGAGGCGTCGGACTACCCGTTCCACGCCGGCGTTCGATGTTCGTTCAGGGGCTCAAGGTCGCGGCCCAGAATCATCGGATCGCCCCGTGCGACCTCGGGGTCACGCTCTTCCGGGCCAACGAGCGAAGCGCTTTCAACAATCTTCCCGCGGACTGGAGACCGCTCGCGAGGGGCGGGGTCGAGGTCGTCGACATACCCGGCCATCACTTCGACCTGATCAGCGGCGGTCGTGCGAGGGAACTGAGCGCGCGGATCGCCGGGGCGGTGCGCCTCAAGACTATTTGAGTTCTTCGAGCGTCTTCTTCGCGGTTTTGGTCACCGGATGGGACGGATAGGCCGCGATCAGCTTCGTGAGTTCGGCCTTCGCCTCGGTCCGCTTTCCAAGACTCGCCAGGCACCGCGCGAGCAGGATCTGCAACCGTGGATCGATGTCGGGCTCCTTCGGAAGGGCGAGCCCCTCGCGAAGCATGGTCTCCGAATCGACGAAGCTCGACTGCGACTCGATGATCCGGGCCAGCATCATGCGCACGCGCTTGCGCTCGCGAAGCGCGCCCTGGTCGTTCCGGCGGGCCCGCTCGAGCAGGGGCCGGGCATCGTCGTGATAGTTGAGCTCATACATCTTCGAGCCGAGGCGATAGAGGGCCGCGAAGTCGTTGGCGTTGGCCTTGAGCGTCTTCTCCCAGACCAGCATGTCGGCGCCCTCGATCTCCGCGGTGGTGAGGAGCTTCAGGAAAGCCGCGGCGTCGACATAGCCCTCGATGCGCGCGACCGCCCGTCCTTCGGGGGTGAAGAAGCCGATGGTGGGCAGGCCTTCGACTCCGTGCTCGGCCGCGAGTTCCTGCTCGTCGTCGCGGCCCTCCGTATTGACCTTGACCGAAACCGTCGTCTTCGACAGGCGCCTGACCACGCCCGGGTCCTTGTACGTCGTCTGGTCGAGCTTGTCGCAGAACGAGCACCACGCCGCCCAGAAGTCGACCATCACGATCCGGCCCTCGGCCCTGGCTCGCTGTCGCGCGGACTTGTAGTCTTTCTCCCACTTCACTCCCGCGGCGGAAGCGGACAGCGCGAGGAGCGAGGCGATTCCGAACGCGGCCACCAGACGAAGCGTCCCGAAGGGCGTCATGTCTTCCGCGGCGCCCGACGGCTCTCCGCCCAGGTGCGCGCCGCATCGACGAAACCGTTGAAGAGGCCGTCGAACCCCGGCGAGGTCTTCCAGAAGTTCTCCGGATGCCACTGCACCGCGACGACAAAGGCCCGGTCGCGCATCTCCAGGCCCTCGATGATGCCGTCCTCGGGAGAAGTGGCGCACGGCGTCAGGCCCTTACCCAGGCCCTTGGCGGCCTGGTGATGGAAGGAGTTCACGCCGACCCTGGTCGTGGACAGCAGGGCCGCGAGCCGGGAGCCAGGCTCGATCGTCACATCGTGCGCGATCTCCACCCGGTTCTCGCCGGTTTCGTGGGTGACGGCGTTTTCGACATCGCTTGGAATGTCCTGGATCAAGGTTCCGCCGAGGGCCACGTTCAATACCTGCAGTCCTCGACAGATGCCGAGAACGGGCATGTTGCGCCGGACCGCCTCCCGAGCGAGGGTCATCTCGAAGGGATCGCGCGGAGGGTCCACGCGGCCGAGTGAGGTGTGCGGAACCTCGCCGAAGATCTTCGGATCCACGTCGGTGCCGCCCGAGAGCATCAGGCCGTCGCAGTTATCGAGAATTTCCCCCGCGAGCTGCTCGGCTTCATCGAGCGGGTTTGTGAAACCCGAGGCGACGATGCTCGGAAGACCGCGCGCCTTGGAGACGGCGTGGAGGTAGTCGAACCGCAGCCAGGTGTGGTTCGTCGTTCCAGGATTGCTCCCGGCGGTGATGACGATGCGGGGTTGCGGGCCGGTCACATGCGGTCCGGAATCGGAATGCCGAGGAGCGCGGCGACCTCTGCGGTGTGCCGGACGAAGAGATCGACCACCAGAACACGGGCCGCGCGCAGATCCTCGGTTTCCGCGCGCAGGACGGTATGCGCCGGGTTCTGGTAGTAGCCATGGAAGGCCTGGGCGATCTGGAAGGCGTGTCGGGTCATCACACTCGGCTCTTCGGTGCGTACCGCGGTTTCAATCGCCTCCTCGGTTCGCGCCATCGCGAGGAACAAAGACCACGCCGATGAGCCTTCCTCGGTGGTGAGCCACGTGCTCAGAAGACCCCGGTCGAGGGCTCGCGCGAGCAGGGCCTTCACGTCGTGACCTTCCGAGGCGACTTTGACGAGGATGTTCTTCGCCCGGACCACGCTGTTCTGGATGTAGGGGCCGGTCTCGCCGGTGAAGGCCAGCGCTTCCTCCATATCGAAAGTGATGATCCGATTGCGCGAGAAGCGCAGCATGAAGTAACGCAGGGCGCCCACCGCGATGTCGTGCGCGGCCTTCGCGCGATCGGCCGCGGTGCGCTCGGGGTCCCGGGTCGCGATCTCGTTCGAGGCCTTGGCTTCGAGCGCGTCGATCAGGTCGTCGGCTTTCACGCCGAGACCGCGGCGGCCCGAGACCTTGACCACGCCCGCCTCTTCGTCCACCTCGTAGCCGAGTTCCCTGGCCGTCGCCTTCGACAGCACCACCTTCTCGTAGCCGAGATGCCGGGTGCCCTCCGCGGGTTCGGGCCCGGCCACCGCGGCGACACCGGCCTTCACCACGCGCTGCGGGTAACTCTGGCCGACATCGATGACGTTGAAAACGAGAGACGCGCCCGCGCCGAAAGCGGGAGCGCCCTGATCCGCCGAGCCGCTCGTCGAAGACCACAGCGGTCTTTGCGGTGTCGAGTCCTCATGGCGGCGGTACCGGAAGTCGAGGCCGAGCCTGCCCAGCTTCCAGAGCTGGTAGGCGATGTCCTTGCCGGTGTAGGTGACGGTGCCATTGCTTCGCACGATGATCTTGTTTTCGTCGTCTGGAATCCGAGGGGGGCCGGGAACGGCCCCGGCCCCGGCC
>Ga0163154_10002923_pt1 | contig 24363 bp, 22 predicted proteins | sample OliLakLV19MP9P1_FD_148649 | JGI IMG/M metagenome (GOLD analysis project Ga0163154, IMG submission 148649) | Freshwater microbial mat bacterial communities from Lake Vanda, McMurdo Dry Valleys, Antarctica - Oligotrophic Lake LV.19.MP9.P1 | ecosystem: Environmental > Aquatic > Freshwater > Lake >... | reverse complement strand
GGGGCGGGGTTGGTGGTCTTCATGCCCCTAGCCCAAAATCCCTTGGATAGTTATTACGCCGTCAACCCGCAACAACTCCTCAATGCCCCGGTGGAACAAGTAGCCTTCAACGCCCAGTACCCGTCCTTAGTGCGGGGTCATCTCCAATGTGCTTGCTGTGAAAGTGGCCTCAGCATCGAGCGGGTAGAGAGCTTATTCGGGAAAACCGGGGGACGGGTGGCCCAACGGTTATTAGAGAGCGGGGAGTTGCGCGAGTTCCAGGCGCGGCTCTGGTGCGGGGGCTATCCCCATCGGGGCGTCAGTCTACGCGGCGACCAACAGGAGCGACTACGGCTAGTGGAGACCGCCACCGGGGAGCTTGTGGAGGAACTGAGCTTGAGTTCTGCCTACACCGAGGCCCACCCCGAGGCGTTGTATTTATGTCTGGACGGGACCCAAGCCGAAGCCTTCTACCGCGTGACCGCCCTCGACCCGACCACCAAGACCGCCCGACTCGAACGCTTGCCCCAGGACCCCCAGTACCGGACCCAGGCCAGCCAACAGATTGAGATTGAGGTCCTCGAACCCCTGGCCCCCTTCCAGGTCCACCCCACGCCCATTCCCGAGGGCCGTCTGCGCCTCACCCTGGGTTGGGGCCGGATTACCACCCTCGTGACGGGCTATCAAGTTGAAGAAAGCCGCCGTCAACCCGCCTGTGCCAATACCCGCTGTGCCCGCTACCGCCAGCCCGTGTTGAGTGCGACCTGTCCCGTCTGCCACCAGCCCCCCCAGGAACTCAACCTCCGCACCACTGTCGAGACCGTGGCCTTTGCCGAACCCTACCGCCGCGCCTTTGAAGCCCCGCTCCTGAGCCTAGAACTCAATCCACCCCTGCAACAGGCCGTGGACCAGTACGCTCAAATCTTGTGGGACCAACGCCGCGCCCAGGGCGAGGAGGAACCCTGGTCTGGTCAGTCCGCCTGGGCCGCTATGCACACCTGCGAACATCTGTTGACCCAGGCCGTCCCGCTCCTCGTCATCAGCGGCAACCAAGACATCGGCGGGGCAACGTTTGACTGCCATCCACAACGTTTGGGGACGACGACGTTCTTTTATGACACCAGTCCGGGCGGGACGGGGGTAGCGGAGGCTCTATTTGACCGCTTTGGCGAGTTTGTGCAGAAGGCGGTGGATCTCGCCGACCACTGCGCCTGTGCTGCGGGTTGTCCGACCTGTCTATACCGCTATGGTTGCGCCTACGGCAACCAAGGACTGGTCAAGGCCCTGGGACTCTATTTATGTAGTCTGCTCGTCGGGTCAAATGGAGGCGGCGCCCAGATTTGAACTGGGGGTGGAGGCTTTGCAGGCCCCTGCCTTACCGCTTGGCTACACCGCCATGAGTTTTCTATCTTGACACAGGGGGGCGCGGGGGGGAAGGGACCCCCCCATCCAGAGACTAGATCGTGTCGCGCTCAATCAAGATGAATAGGGCCGCCAGCGAGATCAAGGGGAAGATCAGGGTGGTGACGTAGACGAGCCAAGGAAAGACGTTGGGTGTGGTGGACATGGGTATGGATGTAGTGCGTCACCATCAAGTTTGCCCCCCACCCGGCCCGACTTCAAAGTAGCCTTAACATCTCGTATTATTTAGCCCAAAAAAATTTATAAAAGAACTAGGATTCCGCAACGGCCTTACCATAGAAACGCCAGCGGGCGGGGGGACAATTGGTAATCCGGGTTTTACTGGCTGACGACCATACGATTCTGCGCGAGGGGCTGCGGAGTCTATTGGGGCGCGAAGAAGATATTGAGGTCATCGGGGAGGCGGGGGACGGTCCTGAACTCTTGGCCCTACTCAAGCAGCAGCCCGCCGATGTGGTGGTGTTGGACTACAGCATGCCCCACGGGAATGGGTTAACGGCAGCCCAAACGATCCGTAGTCTCTATCCCCTGACTAAAATCGTCATCCTTACCAACTACGACGACGAAGAGATTGTCGTGGGGCTGCTGGCGGCGGGGGCGGCAGGCTATCTGCTTAAGGACAGTGCCGCCCGCGAACTGGTCCACGCCATCCGCATGGTCTATCAAGGTAAGTCGCTCTTCCAGTCCCAGATCACCCAAAAAGTCCTGGACCGACTCCACCGCCCCACCACGCCGCCCCAACCGCCCGGAGGTCTAACGGAGCGTGAAGGAGAGGTATTAAAACTCGTCGCCAAAGGGCTCGACAACCGAGAGATTGCCAACCAGCTTTACATCAGCCAGCGTACGGTCCAGAACCACCTCAATAACATCTACGCCAAGTTAAATGTCCGTGGTCGGACTGAGGCGGCCCTGTTTGCGGTCCAAAATCACTGGCTTAGCCCCTAAGCGTCGGCAGGGATACTTTCTTAACCGGAGGGATTTTGGTACGGTGGGTGCGTACTTTCACCCGCGCCATCGCCGTGATTAAGCAACCCTTCGCTGAATTGATTGACCAGATCCGGCCCATTGCCTGGAAAGCTTCCGACATCTTGATGGAATACTACAACCGCGAAGGCACGGTCAAAACTACGGAGAAAGAGCCGGACGACCCGGTGACAGCGGCGGATTTAGCAGTCAGTGATTACCTAATTACAGCCTTGCCTGCCGCCATGGGTACGGAGGAATTTGTCTACCTGACCGAGGAGACGATTGAGACGATTGACTACGCCGAACGGCAATCTAAACCGGGCATTTGGCTAGTGGACCCCCTGGATGGCACAAAGGATTTCTTGTTGCGGACGGGAGATTTTGCCATTCACATCGGGTTAGTGGTCCAAGGCCGTCCGGTCCTAGGCGTGGTGCAGTGGCCCGTCCATGAGAAGTTTATGTGGGCTTTTACAGGTAGTGGTGCATTTGTGGAGGGCCGTGACGGGGTGGCTCAGCCGATCCAGACCGACCGCACCCGTAGTCTCCAGGAGTTGAGTCTCGTCGGTAGCCGTACCCACCGCAACCGTCGCCTGGAAGCCCTGATGCAGGCTATGCCCTGCGGCTCGGAGCAGCAGATGGGGTCCCTGGGGTTGAAACTGACGGCGATTGCGCGGGGTGAAGTGGATTACTACCTAGGACTCTCGGGTAAATCCGCGCCCAAGGACTGGGATTTCGCCGCGCCGGAGATCATCTTGACGGAGGCCGGGGGACAGATGACCTTTATGAATGGGGAGCCTCTGGTCTACAACAAGCTCGATGTCAACCAGTTCGGTCTCGTCATCGCCAGTAACGGTCCCTTCCACCAGGAACTCTGCACGATGGCCGCCGCCGCCATGGCGAATATCCCTGAGGATTGACCTACTCCAGCTTGAAGATTCTGGGCGATTGAAAGCTCTGTGCCTTCAAGCTGGTGTAGCTTATTCCTGAGCGGCAATAGTTCTAGCCCATTCACGCTTTTCTTTGAATATTGCCCAAGCGTTGGGTTCGTATTCATACACAATTGAATTTTTCTGTCCTGGTATGGGTGCGAGATGGCGCATCTCCCCAGCAAAATGGGTAAGGAGATAAATAAGAATAATTTGGGAAAATATTCGGGAGAGAAGTAGTTGCTGTGGCTTCATAATACACATCCCAAGAATGTTCTAGCTGTGGCGTTATTGTTAAAAAGTCTCTTAGTACCCGTACTCACACCTGTCCGTGTGGAGGCGTATTGGATAGAGACGTTAACGCGGCTCTGAATATCTTGGTGAAAGGCAGAAGTACCCTGGGGCACAGGGAAAGGGTGGGCCGACAACGGCCCACCAACGCTTGAGGAGAGTCGATAGGCTTCCGTGGCCGGAGGCCATGCCGCTACGCATCAAGAGGTAACTCTAGGGGTCCGGTACCGGACCCCTGATGAGCAAGCTTTCTCGTGGAACCAAGAGCTGGGCGGTACCACCCAGCTATCCCCGCGCATTTATGCCGGGGAGTGTCAAATCGTCAGCGGGTTAATCAACTTCGACGATGTTTCCTACGACGACCAAGCGGAGTTGCTGTATCAATTAGCGGCCCAGGAAGTCGCGCATTTCAAGAGCTACTTAAGAGAAGAGGAAGTGAACGAGGTCCTGCGCTCTTACCAACAGCGGATTGCCGAGTTCGTCCACGCCCAGATGCAAGCGCATTACGTCGAGACTGCAACGGACTATGAAGTAACAATTAGTAAAGGCTTCACCGGACTCAAGGCGAGTGCCTACACCGCGCAAGAACCCACCGTTGACTAGTTGACTATCAGATTGCACCTACTGACAAAAGCAACATGGCTAAATACCTCTTCACTGGCTTCACCAAATGTCTCTACCCAGTCCAAAAGTTTGACTCCGATGCTGAACGTAAACTTGCACTCATCCTAGAGCGCGATACCCTTAAGTGGTTCAAACCCGCCAAGGGACAATTCCAAATCTTCTACAGACTCGGCGTAACCCAAGCCGAATACCAGCCCGACTTCGTAGCAGAGACCACTGAAGGCATCTATATGCTCGAACCCAAGATGCGTAAAGAACTAGACCAACCAACGGTACGAGCCAAACAAGCGGCGGCAGTCCAATGGTGTAGTCACGCTTCAGACCACGCCACAGTCTATGGTGGTAAGCCCTGGCAGTATGTGCTCATCCCCCAACGAGATTCAGGAAAACATGACCCTCAGCGGCCTAGCGACTCAGTTCCACGCCTAAAATAATCCGCGCTGTCTGTGCCAATACCCGGAGAGCTTGTAGAGAACCATGGACGAGACGCAGCCCTGCCATGGGTGATTTAAGTAAAGCTTGGGCTAGGGCAAGGGGCTGGAGTCCGCCTTGGGGGGTGAAGGCCGCATTGAGGTCTGGGAGGTCATGTTCGCTGTCATCGCTCACGACTCGGACCATCGCCACGGCAATCCCGTGCCGGGTCAAAACCTTGAGGGCCACTTGGCCTTCCATATCCACGACCTGGGCCCCGAATTGTGCGTGGTACTGTCGCTTCTCACGGGCTAGACTCACGACTCGTGCACTGGTCAAGGCCAAGACTTCCGCATTAGGTAAAACTCGCCCTAGTTCAAGCCGTAAATCGGGGTCGCAGGTCTCAGTCTGACCATCAAGACCGATGCAGGCTTGGTAGATGACCACCGACCCGAGGCCAAAACGGGGATCGAGACTACCACACAAACCCATTATTAAGAGCCGTTGCCAAGACTGTCCGCTGAGGAGGGTTTCGAGTCTGGGACCCAGGGCAGCACCGGCGGGGACAGCGATGATGGAGGGGCCGGGATAACCTTGGCAAGCCCGAGCTACGGCTTGATATTCCGCGCCTTGGGGTACGAGGACTGCATCAAAGTTCAGCACGGGTCTGTCATCCTTCTGTAGCCCCCATTATCTTGGTCGCCCTAGGGCAGGTTAGCTCAGGGCAATAAGCAATTATCATGAACTTTATCTGATACCGGACTCCAGCGATGGTCATGCCCGCCAATCTTTCCTTACGGGAGCGATTTAATATCTCCCGGTTGGCTATCCGCTATCCCTGGTTGACCCTGGGCTTTTGGTTGGCGGTGTGTATCCTGGGGGCAGTTAGTTTTAGGAACCTCAAATATAATCTCTTCCCGGATATCACTTTTCCTGTGGTCATTGTGAATGCTCAGGCTCCCTTGGCAACGGCCCTAGCGACCGAAACCGCCCTGACCCGCCCCTTAGAAAAACAACTAGCGACCCTAGCCGGGGTGACGAAGATTCGCTCCACCACCTATCCTGGTCAAACGACGGTGAGTCTGGCCTTTGATGTCGGCACGGACCTAGCCGCCTCTGAACAAGCGGTCAAAACTCAACTTAAAACCCTCAATCTCCCCACCACCACCACGCAAGTTATTCCACTGAACCTCAACGAATCAGCTGTGGTTAGCTACGCCATCCAGACTTCTAATCAAGACGCTGCCAGACTTGCCCAAACCGCAATTGTCCCGGCAATTGCCAAACTACCGGGGGTCCTCAAGGTCACCTTACTGGGTGCCGCGACTGGAGGAGGACCAGCCACAGCAGTGCGTTTCAACGGACAGACGGTCTTGGCCTTCCAAGTGGTCAAACGCGGGGATGCCAACACCCTCGAAGTGGTTGACCAAGTAGAAAAAGAAGTCGAGCGGTTACGCCAACAGTTCCCGCAACTGCGCCTAGACCTCGCGGCGACCCAGGCGACCTACATCCGGGAGGCGACCAGTGCCACGATTGAGGCCCTCGCCTTGGCGATTGCCCTTTCGGTTTTGGTCATCTATCCCTTCCTGTGGAACTGGCCCTCAACGTTTATTTCGGCCCTCGCCATCCCCACCTCGTTGCTGGGGACTTTTATTGTGATGGCGGTTTGTGGCTTCAACTTGGAGACAATTACGCTCTTGGCCTTGGCCTTGGTGATTGGCATTATTGTGGATGATGCAATCGTGGATGTGGAAAATATCTCCCGTCACTTGGAAGAAGGAGAACCACCCTACGAAGCGGCGATCCAGGCCACCAATGAGATTGGCTTGACTGTAACAGCGACCACCTTGACGATTGTGGCGGTCTTCTTGCCTGTGGGCCTAATGGGGGGCGTGTTGGGTCAGTTCTTCCGGCCCTTTGGCTTGACGGTCTCAGCGGCGGTAATTACCTCGCTTTTGGTGGCACGGACCCTCTCTCCCCTGTTGGCGGTCTACTGGCTCAAACCGGCCCCAGCGCGGCCCGAGGGAGCTTGGCTTGGGTTTGTCGCTCGTTACCGCACCGTCTTGGTCTGGGCTTTGGCCCACCGAGGAACCGTGCTGGGGCTGGCCCTGTTGAGCTTCTTGGGCGGACTGGCCTTAATTCCGTTTATCGCCAAGGGCTTTATTCCCCACCTGGACCGGGGCGAATTTAATATCCTTTATCAGGCTCCGCCGACAACAACTCTGGCGCAATCCTTAGCCGTAGCCCGTCAGTTAGAAACCGTGGTGCGCCGTGCCCCGGCGGTAGAAGCCGTCTTCACCACCGTGGGTTCTCGTCAAGGCCAGCCCAATCGTGGGCTACTCTACGTGCGCCTCAAGGAGGACCGTAAACTGACCACAGCCGACCAACAGAATCGACTGCGTGACCAGTTACCCCAGATTAGCGGGGTGACGACGAGCGTAGAGGACATTCAGTTTGTAGATAACGGCGGTGAGAAACCCCTCCAGTTCGCTCTTTTGGGTGAAGACCCCGCCCTCTTGAGTCAAGCGACCGACCGACTCAAAACTAAAGTGCAGGACTTAGCGGGATTTGTGGATGTGACCGCCAGCGACCCCGGAACCATCGAACACCTCAACGGCAAACGGGTGGCTTACATCAGTGCCAACTTGGGAGACGGGCTGACCCTCGGCAGTGCTACGGACCAAGTGGTCGCCCAAGCGGACCTCCTCCCCTCCGGTGTCCAACTCTCCCTGGGCGGGGACTCCGAACGGGCGGCGGAGACTTTTGGCGGGTTCGGGGCGACCCTGGGGTTGGCGGTATTGTGTGTACTTGCGGTTTTGCTATTGCTGTTTCGCTCTTGGCTGGACCCCTTGGTGATCATCCTGGCCCTGCCTTTGTCCATCGTCGGGGCGATCCTGGCGCAGTTCGTGACCCAGAGCGATTTCGGGATAATCTCGGTGATTGGGATTATCTTTCTGCTGGGCCTAGTTAACAAAAACGCGATTCTCTTGGTGGATTACATCAATCAACAACGCGCTTTGGGCCTGTCGAGCACTGAGGCTATTTTGAGGGCGGGTCCCGTCCGGTTACGTCCGATTTTGATGACCACAGCGGCGACGGTCTTGGGAATGTTACCGATTGCCCTGGGGTTGGGGGCGGGGGCGGAGTTACGGGCACCGATGGCAATTATTATCATCGGTGGCCTTTTGACCTCGACATTGTTGAGCTTGCTGGTGATCCCCGTGGCGGTCTCCCTCCTGGATGAGTGGCGTTATGCCAAGCGGGGCGGGTAATGCGGGTCTTTGTCACTGGGGGCACGGGCTTTGTCGGTGGTAACTTGGTCCGGTTGCTGGTAGACCGGGGCTATGAAGTCCGGGCTTTGGTGCGCCCTGGTAGTCCCCTCACCACCCTAAAAGACTTGCCCGTGGAATTGGTCAAAGGCGATCTAAACGGGGAGCTTGTGCCCCATCTGCGCGGTTGTCAGGCCCTCTTCCACGTTGCGGCCCACTATAGTCTGTGGCAGCAGGACCGGGCGATTCTGTACCAAAGTAACGTCTTGGGGACCGCCAATATCCTGAGCGCGGCCCGTCAAGCCGGGGTCGAGCGGACGGTCTACACCAGTTCCGTCGCCGCTATCGGAGTAAAAGCTGGGGACCCGGCCACGGAGACCTACCAGAGTCCCGTCGCGCAGTTGGTGGGGGACTACAAAAAATCCAAATTCCAGGCTGAACAACAGGCCCGTCAAGCCGCCCAGAGTGGACAGGAAGTGGTGATTGTCAGCCCTTCCAGCCCGATTGGACCGGGCGATATTAAACCCACCCCGACCGGGGACATTATCCTGCGTTTCCTGCGGCGCGAGATGCCCTTCTACTTGCCGACGGGTCTAAATTTTATTGATGTGCGCGATGTGGCCCAGGGTCATCTGTTGGCCCTAGAGCGCGGTCGGAGTGGGGAGCGGTACATCCTCGGGCACCAGAATCTTTCCCTCAAGGCCCTGCTTGATTTACTCGCTGGGATTACCGGACTTGCCGCCCCCACCCAAGCCCTCCCCGCTTGGTTGCCCTACTCCGTGGCGTGGTTCGATGAGATGGTCCTAGCCCGTCTGGGTAAAACGCCGTCGATCCCTATGGATGGCGTGCGGATGGCGGGTCAGTATATGTTTTACGATGCAACCAAAGCCGTCCAAGAGTTGGGCCTGCCCCAAAGCCCCATCGTGGATGCCCTCCAAGATGCCGTAAACTGGTTCAGGGCAGCCGGATACGTGAAATAAATGAGGGTCTAGCCGTGGCAGTGCAATTACAACAAGCAGTGGAAGTCGGCGCGTACTTGATTTCCCAACGGTTACAGGGGCGCAAGCGGTTCCCCTTGGTCTTAATGCTAGAACCTTTATTTCGCTGTAATTTGGCCTGTGTCGGCTGTGGCAAGATCCAACATCCCAACGAAATCCTGCGCCAAAACCTCACCCCAGAACAGTGCTTCCGGGCGGTCGAGGAATGTGGTGCGCCCGTGGTCTCCATCCCCGGCGGTGAACCCTTACTCCATCCCCAGATGGCAGAGATTGTCCGGGGCTTGGTAGAGCGGCGCAAGTTCGTCTATCTCTGTACCAACGCCATCCTGCTAGAGAAGAATCTCGACAAGTTCACACCCTCGCCCTACCTGAGTTTCAGCGTCCACTTGGATGGACCCCGCGAACTCCATGACCATTCCGTAGACCGCAAAGGGGTCTTTGATATTGCGGTCAAAGCAATTAAGGCGGCGAAGGCCCAGGGCTTCCGGGTCACGACCAACACGACGATTTTTGCCGGGACTGACCCCAAAGCCATCCAAGAATTTTTTGATTTCGCGGAGACCCTCAAGCTTGACGGGATGATGATTTCTCCTGGCTACAGTTACGCTTGGGCACCGGACCAAGACCATTTCCTCAAACGCGAACAGACCCGCGCCCTATTTCGAGAGATCTTGGCTCCCTTCAAGACAGGGAAGAAGCATTGGAATTTTAACCACAACCCGCTCTTTCTGGACTTTTTGACGGGTGAAAAAGACTACGACTGTACGCCCTGGGGCAGTCCCAGTTACAGCGTCTTGGGCTGGCAAAAACCCTGTTATTTACTCAATGAAGGCTACTACAAAACTTTCCAGGAACTGCTAGACAAGACCGATTGGGAACAGTACGGACGGGCCAGCGGCAACCCCAAATGTCAGGACTGCATGGTCCACTGCGGCTACGAACCCACCGCTGCCCTTGATGCTATGCAACCGCAAAATATCGTCCGTTCGCTCGGCAGCGTTTTTGGTTGGTAGGACTTTACTAGATTCTCATTTTCAAAACAAAAGCCGCCCTGACTGAGAGCGGCTTAAAAATGGAGCGGGTGATGGGATTCGAACCCACGACATCAACCTTGGCAAGGTTGCGCTCTACCACTGAGCTACACCCGCGTAGACTTTTTATTATCGGTCCTAGATGATCCTACGTCAAGAAAAAGCTAGCCCTAATCAGTAACGGTAGTCTAGGGTCACAGCGATATTAGTCCCCAGTCCGTCCAAACTGCTGCCGTGTTCGCGGTAGGTGGTGTTGGCTAGGTTCTCGGCGGTGAGGCGCAACCCCAAGTCCGGGGTGAGCTGATAGCCCGCCCGGAGGTTGAGGAGGGCGAAACCGGGAGTGCCGTTGGGATTGATGCGGTTGTCGGTCAGATTGTTGGGAGCGAGACGATATTGGGCGGAGGCGTAGCGGAGGTAGGGTTCCACATAGGTATAGTCGTCGGTCCAGCGCACCCCGACCAAGCCATTGAAGGGGGGAATGCGGTCGGCGGGGACGCTGGTGCCATTGGTGAGGGTGGTATCGCCCTGGGTCCAAGTGGCACTGCTAGTCAAAGTCCATTGAGGACTGAAACGAAACTGACCCCGGAATTCTACACCACCGATGACTTGGGAGCCGACGTTTTCGAGACGGCGTTCGTCGCGTCCATCAAGCTGTTGGCCCGTGGCGATATTCAGGATGCGGTCCTGGTACTGACTGTAAAAACCAAAGATTTCGCCATCAAATTGGGGAGCATTCCACTTGAGGCCCAAGTCGAGGGAGAGTACTCGTTCGGGTTTGAGGGCCGGGTTGGGGGAGTTGTAGAAGCTCCCCTCGGGGCCAGCCTGGGAGAGGTCGCTCAAGTTGGGTGCCCGGAAGCCTTGACCAAGATTGAGGACGAGATTGAGGTCAGGATTTAACAAGTAGGCTAAGCCCAGATTAAAGGAGAGGTCGGCAGTGCTGTTGTTGAAACCAGGGGCAGCGCGGAGACTATCGGCGGGGATTTCGGCATTGAGGGCGGAGAAGCGGAGTCCGAGGTTGGTGGTGAAGCGGTCGTCCCAACGAATCTCGTCCTGTGCGAAAAGACCGCCCTGGGTGGAGACCGCCCCATTCACGTAACGAGCGGCGCGGGGCGTTATCGTGCCCGCATCAGCCTGACGGACCCGTTGACTGCCGATGGTATCACGGTAGAATTCGCCGCCGTAGGTGAGGGTGTGTTGGGGACTGGGGAGGCTGGTCAGGGTCAGGGTCGCCCCCAATAGGTCACTGCGGTTTTGTTCTTGGTCCTGATAAGTCTCGGGGATGCCGCTATCGTATGGGAAGCTGGGACGGACTCGATAAGGGCGGCGCAAACGGTCATCCTGGATGCCCTGATAACCCAAGGTGAGACGGACTTTTTCAAGCCAATCGGGGCGGGCTTCGTAGCTAAGACTGACAAACGTGCGGCTCTGGGGACCGAGTTGGTTAACGACATCGTTGACGACGGACCCGTAACCTTGGATCAGACTATCAATCGCGCTGAGTCGAGGGATCTGGCTATATTGCCCGGTCAGGGTTAGCCGCTGGTTCTCCCCTAGGTCCAGAACCACCCCGGTATCTGCTGCTGAGAACTCGTACCCCGTCCCGCTAATCAGCCGGGGGTCAGCGTTAGGGAAGAAAAGTTGCGCCGAAGCCCCGGCCCCCAAGCGTACATCCTCAAAATCCCGGTAGGTCAACCCCAAGTGGAAATTTTGGTTGGTGAGTTCGACCCGGCCCGTCTTCTCACTGGTCGCTGAGGCAAACCCAGTCAGGACCCGCCCGGTAAAACTCGCCGTCCCCGTGGGCAAGACCGGGATGACATTCACCGCCCCGCCCAGAGCATCACTGCCATAGAGGACCGAACTCGGGCCGCGCACCACCTCCAACCGCGCTACGGCAAAGGGGTCAAATAGGGCGAGGTATTGGTTAGGACCGGAGCGGGTAAAAGCCGGACTGACCCGGAACCCGTCCTGCAACAACAACACCTCCCGCCCCGTCACCCCGCGCACATAGGCCGTCCCTTGACCGGGACCGCTGGATTGCACCCAGACCCCGGGCTCGCCCTTGAGGAGGTCCACCAAGGTACCCCCGCTCAATTCCTGAAGCCTAGAGCCTATAACGGTCACCGCCGTGGGTACCTGGAAGACGGGCTCCAAGCGGTTGCGGGTCGTGGTAATCGTCACCTCAGCCACCTCATCAGGCAAGAGGTCACTTGCGACAGTGCTGGGGTCCTGGGCCTGGACTGGAATTACCAGAACCCAGACCCAGAGGAGATACCAACGGAGAATTAACACGCGCTAGGGTCCCACGAGTTCCTGGTAACGGGCTTGGTCCGTGGGTGTGAGTTCACTGGAGACGGCGGGCGGATTGTAGGGCGCGAAGTTGGGCGTACTGTTGAAGATCCCCACCATCGGCACGGCTAGCGCGTCGTTCAGGGTCAGAGGCGACAGACCCAGCAACAGACCGATCGTCCGCACCATGCTCACTTGGTCGTAGAGGTCGCTGACGACGGTGTTGCGCTTGACGTAGGGACTGATGGCAAAGGCAATCGTGCGCGTCCCGTCCACATGGTCCGGCCCGTCCTGAGCATCATCCTCTACCACCAGAATCAAACTCTCATTCCAAACCCGGCTCTTGGTGATTGTCCTGACGATGACATCGAGGGCTGCATCGTTTTGGGCGACGAACTGGGTCGGGGTGAGGGCGTTGGGGTCATTCCCGGCGGTGTGGTCATTGGGCAAGAGGATGTAGTGGAATTGCTCCACCAAGCGCAAGCGGTCTTTCGTCAAGAAGTCATCCCGCCACACCGCCGCCCGGTCGAGGTCCGAGTAGTTGAGGTCAAAGGGGCGGTAATCCAGGGCGTAGCGCAACAGGAACACCGACACTTCTGCAACGAGGTTCGGGTCTTGGACGAAAGCATCGTAGAGACTATCATCCCCGGTGAAGAACTGCGAGAAGGGCCGTCCGAAACTGGGGTTGAGTAATAACCGTTTCGTACTCTCCGGGGTTTTGGCCGCTTGGCTGTACTGGGCCAGCAAGCGGTTGAGGGGCTGGAAGAGCTCGCTGAACTTGGTCTCTTTCGTGGCGAGGTACTGGAGTTTCTGGGCCAAGGGACTCTCAGGACCGTTGGTTTCAGCCACAATCTGGTAAAGCCCGACGAAGTAAAGAGCCTCCCCAAAAATTCGGTAACTGACGGACTTGGCCTTGAGGCTATCCCAGAGGTAGGCCGGGGAGAAAGCACCGGGCACCACCGAGGCCGAACCATCGTACCGCCCGGAGTATTCCAGACTGGTCAACATCTGCAAGTAGGGACTCGCGTAACCACTGGCGGTATAACTGTGCCCGGTGGTACTCACTTCGCCGTTCACAAAGAAGTTATCCAGGGTGACGAATTCCTCCGCCAAATAGTGATGAATCGGGGTCACATTACGCCCAAATAAAGTCAAACTCGGGTCGCCATTCCCCCGCCCTAGGTCGCCTAACACTTGGTCGTAGGTGCGGTTCTCCTTGACGATGTAGAAGATGTGACGAATCGGTAACGGGGATTGACCCGCTGGGGCGAGGAGGGGCGAACTGGTGAGGACTTGCTCGGTCCAGGCCGTGAGGTTGGGGGCGATTTCGGCTTTGTTGAGGATACCGAGATTGCCCACCAACAGGTTGAGGATGTATTCACCATCGGCATTGGGGCGGCGCGGCTCGATCCCCTTGGCACTGACGGTGAGTAATTTTTGACCCTGGCTCAAGACGGCAGTGGGGTACCAGCCCGTCGGGATGAAACCTAAAAAGGCCCCGTTTGACTTGGCGAGAATAGCGATAGCGTTGGTTTGGGATTGGGTGATGTAAATATAGGTGCCATCTACCGTGCAAGAGGTCGGGGCACTGCCCACACTGAAATCTTTATAGCGCACAGGATAGGTCGCGCTCACGGTGTCCGTGCTGGTGTTGATGACCGTCAGGCTATCGGAGTTGGCGTTGACCACGTAGAGGTTCGGTCCGTCCTGGCAAGTGGTCTGGGGCGTACGGCCCACGGTTAGGGTTTTGACGCGCTGGAAATCTTGATTGAAGACTTGGACTTGATTGGTGGCGGGGATCGTGGCGTAGAGTTTTTGGTTAAGGAAGGCCACGGCGTAGGCTTCGTAGCTACCGAGATTAGCCTGCTTCTCGACGGTGCCTGTACTGGTGTTGAGTAAACCGACCTTACCCGCTCGCGTAATCCCAATTGCATCGGGGGGACCATTGAAGGCTACGGCAATCCGCTGAGCAGATACGGGCACCAACCCGGTCACAAAACTAGGCAGGGTATACTCACGCACCGGGGCGAACTGGCTATTAAACCGATAAATTTTTTGGGAAATTCCGCCGCTCACGTAGAGGTCCCCGTCTAACCCCGCGCCGGCACTGGGGAACAGGGTGGCAACGGGCACGGTTTTGAAGACTTGGCCCGTACTGGTATCCACCACCGAGAGGTCCTGGCTCTCCCCGGCGTAACCGCTATTGACCACCACGGCGTACCCCGCATAATTCACCGCCGCGAAGGGCAGTCGTCCGACCTTAACCTGGGTCCCGACTGGAGCAATATCCCAACCCGTCGGCAGTTCCACCGTGGCATTGACCCGGGCGGCGGCCTGGGCGGCCTGGGTATACTTCAGGGTCTCGGCGTAGGGTGTTCCTTTGACAAATTCCCAGATCTCCCGATTGAGTTTTTCCTCAGCTTCCGGGTCATCCATCACCACCGAAGTTGTCGGTTTTTGGGCTTGTTGGACTAAGACTGCGGGCACTAAAACTGTTAAGGCCACCAAAGCGACTAACCCGACGCGCTTGCTGAGCAACATTGCACCCTCGCGGAGTAACGCTTGAATTTTAACGCCCAAGCTCTCCGCTCAACCCACAGAGTTCAAGTTGTTTTGTTAAGGATAAATGTATCCCTAAACACATGACAATTGCCGATGTATTCCTGATTACATCGGTCTAGTTCTGAAAGAAGCGATTCCCCCTAGTCCCCTTTTCAAGCTGGGCAAATACCTACCACCGCCGTTGCTATGGTCCTTCAAGGTCGGCGCGATGCTGACCTAACCAGCCAGGAAAAGATTGACTTTAGACCGAATGTTCGGTACAGTTAGGGAGAGCCGGACGCGAGTCTACAGCGTTTTCACCGGACCCTGCCAGGAGTTTTGTCATGAAAGCTGCCGTCATTGTCTTATCAGATCCCAAAAACGGGAAAGAAGCCCTTGGTCGTTTGTTCAATGCCCTCGCCGTCGCCTACGACTTTAAGCACAACGGGGATGAAGTCACGATTCAATTTCAGGGTACAGGTACGCTTTGGCTCAGTGAACTGACCCAGCCAGACCATCCGGTAGCCAGCCTCTATGCCGCTGTCGTCGATACCGTGGCTGGGGTCTCCTGTGGTTGTGCTGAGGTGTTCGGGGCTGAGGTGGAATCCTCTGGGCTCGCCTTACTCAAGGACAACCCCGTACCCGGTACCCCTGGTCTGCCCAGTCTGCGTCGTTTGCTCGCTGAGGGTTATCAAGTTTTAACTTTCTAGCGTGGGCGTAAATTCAGGGGGTACGCGCTTTACCCCCTCCAGAGGTAACACGATGCGAATTGAGCAGCCCTACCATCCCGGCGAACTTCAGGTGCAGCAGCAAGCGGGCGAGGCCCTGACCGCCCGGGGAAATGGTCAAGTTATTGCCGACACAATCTTAGGGGGTGCCCTACGGTTCATTGAACAGCAGCCTTTCGTGGTTGCAGGCAGTATTGACCGCCAGCAGCAAGTCTGGGCCTCCTTGATTTTCGGGGAACCGGGGTTTGTGCGGGCCACCGACCCACAGACCGTAGTGATCCAGGCCACCCCTGACGACGACCCTTTTTGGGCCAACCTGGAGCACACTCCCGCCGTGGGTCTATTGCTGATTGAGCTCATGAGCCGCCGTCGTCTCCGCATCAACGGACGTAGTACCCGCACTCCCACGGGGCTGACCCTAGGGGTCACGGCCTCCTACCCCAACTGCCCCAAGTACATCCAACGCCGCCAGCCCACCCGCACTAACCGCCCCGCTGTTCCTCCCCTCGGGACCCGTCAAGGCGACCGACTAGAACTTGCCCAGCAGACGCTCATCGCCGCCGCCGATACGCTCTTTGTCGCCAGTGCCCATCCAAGTCAAGGTGTAGATGCCTCCCACCGGGGGGGGGAAACCGGGGTTCGTGCAGGTCCTAGACGCGCAGATGCTCCGCGTGCCCGATTATCCCGGTAACAGTATGTTCAACACCCTGGGGAACTTTGTGGTCAACCCCCAGGGCGGTCTAGTCTTTTGGGATTTTGCGAACTACCGGATGCTCCAACTGGTGGGATGGACTGAGCTACGTTGGGGACTCGACGACGCACAGCCCACGGGCGGCACCAAGCGTTACTGGGATTTCACGGTTACGGCGTGGCGTGAAGCTGATCTCCCCCACACCCTAGATTGGGAATTCCTGGACTACTCTCCCCACCATCCCCAGGACTGACCCAACAAAACGTAGGATGGTTGGTAGTACGGAGGCTGCCATGTCCCTAGCCCGTGAAGAAGTCGTGGCGCGTCTGGTTCCCGTGTTCCGGCGTTATGGCTATGAGGGAGCTTCGCTGGCGGAACTCGCTAAGGCAACGGGTCTGGGGCGGTCTAGTTTGTACCACTACTTCCCCGGTGGTAAGGAAGATATGGCCCGCGCTGCCCTGGAATCTCTGGGCGGATGGCTAGAACAACATCTTCTCACCCCCCTGCGTGGGCCGGGTCTGCCTGCTGAACGGCTAGACCAAGCGGTCATTGCCTTGGGACAACTCTATGGCAACGGCAAAGAAGCTTGTCTATTGGGAATGCTGGTCCATGGCGAGTCGCGCCACCTGTTTCAAACCCAGTTGCGAGACAGTTTCCTCGCTTTGATAACCGCTCTTGCGGCGTTGATGGCAGAAACGGGTATCGCTCCCCCTATGGCCCACCGACGTGCGGAAGAAGCGGTGGTGCGTATCCAAGGAGCCCTGATTCTCGCGGGTGGGCTGGGGGATGAAGCTCCCTTCCAGCGAGTCCTGCAAAGCCTGAAGGTAGACCTCTTAGCGAATTCCCATAGCCATAATGACTCTGGCTTAGGATAAACTGAAGGGGAATTAAGGAGCATCCTATGTCTTGTCTACAAGTGGGGCAACCCGCGCCCGGTTTTTCTGCAACGGCAGTGATGCCCGATGGTGATTTTGCTCAGATCACATTGGAGCAGTACAAGGGCAAGTTTGTGGTCCTGTTCTTCTATCCCCTCGACTTCACCTTTGTGTGTCCGACGGAGATCACGGCTTTCTCAGACGACTACGACAAGTTTGCGGCCTTGGGGGCTGAGGTTTTGGGCGTTTCAGTGGATAGTGAATATTCCCATTTGGCCTGGATTCAATCCGAGCGCAGTGCTGGTGGCGTGGGCGACTTGCGCTACCCCTTGGTCTCTGACATCAAGAAAGAGATCGCCCGTGCTTTTAACGTGCTGATTGAAGATGCAGGGATTGCCCTGCGCGGGTTGTTCATCATTGACCCTGATGGCGTGGTCCAACACGCTACCGTCAACAACCTGAACGTGGGCCGCAGCGTAGATGAAACCCTCCGCGTCCTCAGTGGTTTCAAGTACACCCGCGAGAACCCCGACCAAGTGTGTCCCGCCAACTGGACGGAAGGGGCTGACACGATGATTCCTGACGTGGTGAAGTCCAAAGAGTTCTTCGCCAAGGTCTAGGTTTAGTTTGAATTTGGGGGCGTACTGGCTACGCCCTCTTTTTTTGGCCTAGTAGCCGTCGAGATGAACCAACTGCCGTGCCCGTTCTAGGACGGCTTGACTGTATTCCGAGTTGAGTAGGTTGGCGGCGGCGGTCCCCTGGAGCCGGGCATGGAGTTCGGTCAAGGAAAGCTGTAACTCGCCCACTCGCCCCATTTCATCCAACCGTTCCACCAACGTCGCCGCTGCATTGTCAACAAAGTGATCCATTGGCTTCCCCTGTGGTATCTCCATGATGACCCAGGGTCTTTCAGGAACGCTCCATCTGACCCCGCGTGACCCCAAGCTGATTGTGTAACTTGAGTTCACGCCACAGTTGTCCGCCCGTAATCTCGCCCCGGAGCAACTGACCGTAGCGCGTTAAGGTCTGCTGGACTTGGGCCGGGGTTTCATTGACGAACTCGACCCGGAAATGGCGGAGTCCCGTCTTTAGTAAACGACCAACAAACTCAGCTCCACTCTGGGCGCGACCATTGAAGAGCGTATTGCGGCAACCCACATCGGCCTTGAGTAAGTGCGTGGTCCCGACCCGGTCCCGTAATTCGACGGTCTGGGTTTCACAGGGCCGTCCGCAGTTGGTATGGTCCGTCCCCGTTGAGAGGAAAGCACAGAAGACACAGTGTTCCATATGAAACATCGGCATATGTTGGTGGATCGTCACCTCGAACCACTGGGGAGGACAGGCGGTCAGTAGGGCGTCTAACTGGGGCAAGTTGAGGTCATAGGAGCAGGTCAACCGTTCTAGGCGGAAGTTCTCTTGAAAATACCGGGCCGTCAAGGGATTGGCAACGTTTAAGGAAAAATCCCCGATACACCGCTCCCCCTGGAAATAGGCCAATTGGTCATAGTTGCGGATGAGATACCCGGTCGCTTGACTCTGGCGGACTTGGCGCAGCGTCCAAGTCTCGCCGGACTTCGTAATCCGGGGGGGAGCCACCCAGAGCGCGGTTCCTGCTTGTTCAGCTAAATCCACCGCCACCCGGTAACGGCGGGGGTCCTCAAACTCGGCGTAGAGCGTCTGGATACCCAGGGTTAACGCTACTTCCAGTTGTGCCAAATCCCGGACGAGGACCGTTAATTCCGGTTCAGCGGTTGATTTTGGCTCAGCTAACACAGGTAATAAAACAGGTAAGGTGGGGGCGGGGTCTAGGTTCCAGCGCAAGGGCTGAGCCGCACGGGTCTCTAGTTCTGCCACGAAGGCACGGCGCAGGCGATTCAACTCACTCACGGGCAGGAGGACCGGGCCTTCCAGGTGGTTCACTAACTCACCCAGGGCAAAGGGCGTTCCCCCCAAACGTCCAAGTTGTTCCCGTAAGCGCGGGGTGTCTAGGGGTTGTTTATGGGCAGCTACTAATGGCAAGGCCGAGTCCACCTGTACGACCTGTGCCCCCTGCCTAACTAGAACCGTCAAGGGTCCGCCCACTTGTCCATGGACTTCCAGGTTTATTAACCGGGCGAAACGCGGCTGGTCCCCGGCAAAACTCTGACGCACCCGGCGGTCTAAGGCCGGATCACGGGTTTTCCAAACTCGGTCGCCCGCCTGTACCCGCGTGAGGTCCACCCCCGGCCCGAAACTGACTAGCGTTACCTCCCCTTGCTCAGCCACGGTGTAGACATGGCCCCCTTCCTCGGGTAACTCCGGGTGTCCACCATCGAAAACCACCCCGTCTCCCGGCTTAAGCGGGGCGACGAGTTCCAAGACTAGATAACTCCCCTGTCGGCCCAGGACTTCGCCCAGGTAGACCCCCCGCTTCTTCCCAAACCGGGCATGGACGAGTTCCTGGTTATTGATTCCTGTTAACCAACCCGTCGCCAAGCCCCTTGAAAAACTCATCTCCAAGTCATAGCGGTCCTCTGGCGAGACGGCCCACGCCCCCTGGTCCATCCGGTCCAGAGCTTGGCGATAAACTCTCGTCACATTCGCCACATACTCCGGGGCCTTGAGTCTGCCCTCAATCTTGAGCGAACTCACCCCCGCCGCCAATAACTCGGGCAATACTTCAAGCCCCGCTAAATCCTGGGGACTGAGCAAGTATTTACGGTCCCCCAAGGGCAACCATGCACCATCTACCACCAAGTCATAGGGCATCCGGCAAGCCTGGGCACACTCTCCCCGATTGGCAGAACGGCCTCCCAACGACTCGCTAGTTAAACATTGACCCGAATACGCCACACAGAGTGCGCCGTGGACGAATACTTCCAGGGGCATGGGAGCCGTCAGTTGGTCTTTAATTTGCCGGATTTCCTTAATCGAACACTCCCGCGCCAAAACCACCACCACCGCGCCCAGACTCCGGGCAAACTCCACCCCCGCCGCACTAGTGATTGTCATCTGGGTCGAGGCATGAACCGGGAAATCCGGGGCCAACTGCTGGAGTAAGCGACAAATCCCGATATCCTGAACGATGATTCCATCCACCCCAGCGGTAATCACCGTCCGCAAGTACTGCTCAGCAGCGGTCAGTTCATCGGTGAAAACTAGTGTATTAAAAGTGACATAACCCCGCACTCCCCGTCGGTGCAGGAATTCCATCAAAGCGGGGAGTTCCGCTTCCGTAAAATTGTGGGCCCGCATCCGCGCATTAAACCGTTCCAGGCCGAAATAGACCGCATCCGCCCCATTCGCCACCGCCGCACGGACGCAATCCCAATCCCCAGCCGGGGCTAGTAATTCGACGGTCATGGCGCAGTCCAGCACAGACTTTTATTTTAAGCCGACGACTAGAACAGGCGTTGACCATTGCGAGCCAGGGTGAACAGGAAATAGCCAATCCCTCCCACAAAGCACACCACTAGACCCAGAGCCAAAAAGAAAATCCAGGAGTCCATCGGTTGTCCTACCGTACAAAGACCACCTTGATAGTATGCTAGGGGGGCTGAATTAGCACGGGAACCCATGAATTCACCGTGGTATATCCACCAACTACCCGACCAGACCTGTACGATTGTCCGGGACAGTCAAAATCCCCATCCGCTCCAGACTTGGGGCCCTTTCGCGGACCAGCAAGAGGCCCTAGCAAAACGGGTGGGTCTGATCCGCGCCGGGAAATGCCGACCCCAAGCCCCGCAATAAGGAAAGCCCCGGACCTTAAAAAGTAAGTTCCTGGGGCTCATGTTTGGAGTGAGTGACTTGATTTTCATCTTCCCTAGGCTGGGTTGCCTATAGGGGATTTAACCGATTTTGAGAAATATTTATGTGCTGGATCTGGACTTTGGCCCACGAGCAAAGCCCTTTGGGGCAGCTAAGCTAAAGCTGGGATCATGGTCCATACTAGGGAGACACGGAGGCCAAGGGTATGCTGCGAATCGTCACCAGTCGTTTTGAAGCAGAGCAAGAGCTGCGGCGGATTGCCAGCCGTACCCAGACGGACCAAGTATTCCAAAAAGAAAATGACGTACGTGAGATCCTTCTCAATGTCCGTCGGCTCAAGGATGAAGCCCTCCTGCGCTATACCCTGCAATTCGACGGGGTGAATCTCACCCCCAATGAACTCCGTGTCTCAGACCGGGAGATAGAGGAAGCCTATGACCGGGTTTCCCGTGATTTGCTCGCGGCCCTGCGGTTGGCGAAAAAACGAATCGAGCATTTTCACCGTCAACGGGTACCCAAGTCCTGGACGATTTTTGAAGAAGAGGACGTTGTTTTAGGGCAACGCTATACCCCAGTGGATGCAGCGGGCCTTTACATCCCCGGTGGACAGGCGAGTTATCCCAGTACCGTCTTGATGAATGTCGTTCCCGCCCAGATTGCGCGGGTCCCCCGGATCATTATCTGCACCCCCCCTGGACCCGACGGACAGGTTAATCCCAGTGTCTTGGTGGCAGCCCATGTCGCTGGGGTCCAGGAAATTTACCGTGTTGGCGGGGCACAGGCAATTGGGGCGATGGCCTACGGCACTGAGACCATTACTAAGGTGGACTTGATTACGGGTCCGGGGAATGTCTATGTCACCCTGGCGAAACGGTTGGTCTATGGCGAGGTCGGGATTGATAGTCTGGCGGGTCCCTCAGAAGTCCTGATCATCGCAGACCACCGGGCCAATCCCCAGTGGATTGCAGCGGACCTACTGGCCCAAGCCGAACACGACCCCCTCGCCGCCGCCATCCTGATCACCCCGAATCAGGAGCTAGCGGACCTCACCAATGAAGCCCTCAGCCGCCAACTCAGGACCCACAGCCGCCGCCTCTTGACGGAGAAATCCATCGCTAACTATGGCCTAGTCGTCGTCACGGAGGACTTGGCGGAAGCGGCGGAGTTGACTAACCTCTTTGCCCCCGAGCATCTAGAACTGCAAGTCGAGGACCCCTGGGACTTGTTGAAATTGGTCCGGCACGCTGGAGCAATCTTTTTAGGTTACTACTCGCCCGAGGCGGTGGGAGATTATCTAGCGGGTCCCAACCACACTCTGCCCACCAGTGGCGCGGCGCGGTTTAGCTCGGCCTTGGGCGTACAGACTTTTTTAAAGTCCTCCAGCCTAATTCAGTTCTCGCCTCAGGCCCTGCGCCAAGTGGGAGCCGCCCTAGATATTCTGACCCAAACCGAAGGTTTACCTTCTCATGGCGACTCGGTGCAATTCCGGTTGGACCCCTAGCTAGTATCATGGTTTCGGAGTATCACAGATAGCCATGGATACTGCTTACTTCTGGTTCAAAGCCCTGCACATCGTTGGTTTCACGGTTTGGCTGGCGGGCCTATTTTATTTGCCCCGCTTGTTTGTCTATCACGTGGAAGCCGAGGAGCAGCCCGAACCCATCCGCACGGCCCTCAAGAATCAGTTCGCCCTGATGGAGCGCAGGCTCTACAACATTATTACGACACCGGGAATGGTCCTGACGATTGCCATGGCGGTGGGGATTCTCACCACTGAACCGGAAGTCTTGCAGGAGACTTGGCTTCATGTCAAGTTGGGTTTAGTGGCTTTATTGATTGGTTATCATTACTTTTGTAGCCGGATTCGTAAACAGTTAGCTGCTGGAACTTTCACCTGGAGCGGTCAACAACTACGGGCTTACAATGAGGTCTCAACGGTATTATTTATCCTGATTGTGATGCTGGCTATTTTCAAGGACCAGTTCCCGACCAATATTGCCACTTGGTTCATCGTCGGTCTAGTCGTCCTCATGGCGGTGGCGATCCAACTTTACGCCCGGAAACGGCGGCTGGACAAGGAAAAATTGCTGGCTAGGACTGCCCAGGAATAAATAAGCCGTCCCCTGCTCCCAGATCCTCCCCCAGGTGGTGGGGTAGGGGAGCAAGAATTAGAACGCTCTTGTGCCTTGATCCCCCGTTCACCTGTGCCTGTCGGGGTACGGGGCGGAGGAGCGGCTGTTGGAGAGCTACTGAAATTCTACAATTCAAGATGGATTGCTATAACAGTTACAGAATTTACAAAATATATGGTACACAGCTTGCTAAAATTACGATGAAGAACTAATATATTTGAACAACCCAAATGCGTGTAAGACATTGAGAGTTGCTTCTTTTTTCAGCGGGATTGGCGGGTTTGACCTTGCTTTTGAACAAGCAGGATGTGAACTAGTATTCCAATGTGAGAAAGATGGGTTTTGTCAAAAGGTATTAAAGAAGCATTGGCCTGACATCTACCTTGCTCCTGATATCACTCAGGTCTCACCGAAAGAAATCCCGGAGGCTGAAATTTGGTGTGGAGGTTTTCCATGTCAGGACTTGTCCTTAGCGAATCAAGGAAAACGGCAAGGTTTGGAGGGTCAACGTAGTGGACTATTTACCCAATTTGCAAAGCTGGTTGATACAGCAAGACCAAAGTGGTTGGTCATTGAGAATGTACCTGGGCTTCTTAACAGTGGAAGCGGGCAAGATTTCAAACATGTACTCGAAACACTGGATGACCTCGGGTATTTCGTGGCGTGGCGAATATTGGACGCAAAGTATTTTGGAACACCCCAACGTCGTCGTCGGGTCTTCCTTGTCGCAAGTTATCAAAGCGACAGTGCCGCTAGAGTGCTTTTTGAGCAAGGAGTATCTTCAGAAATGGTTGGAGCGGTCCAAACACAGGTCAACTCAACTACCGAGTTCACTCGAAGTAGCTTTCAAGAGTCAGATTTATTTACTATCCAACACGCAACCATCGGTAGAAAACCTGCTGCCGGACCACAAGCTAAGGGATACCGTAATGATGGCGAAACCTATACCCTCGATTCCAGAGGTAGTGCCGACGTTGTTTGTGCGCCGCATGATGGCTTCCGAATACGAAGCACTCCAGGGGTTTCCAGAGAACTGGACTCTCGTAGATTAAGGGCATTAGGCAATGCAGTGTGTGTTTATGTTGTCCGTTGGCTCGCCCAACGTCTTATTCAAGAAGAATCTGGTAGGGTCTTGAATGTAAACTTGGGGGATCATGCCCATCTCTATCGCTGAGTACCTCGGACAGAGGACAGATATTGCAATCCCGAATATTATTCCATCCATGTTGGGCGGTGCAATCATCCCAACTTGTCCCTTTTCTGGTGGTACTTGTATCAAGCTAGGACATAATCCTCCGCTTCAGCCTATATGTTCTGGGAACCTCGATTTATTAATAGGATGATAGGAAATTAGCTCCTAAGAGCTTTTGATTTTAAAATATCGATGATTTATTGTCTAAAATAACTTCTCCTTTACTGGTTTTGCCTGCTTTTTTCATCTTT
>Ga0163154_10002919_pt1 | contig 24376 bp, 20 predicted proteins | sample OliLakLV19MP9P1_FD_148649 | JGI IMG/M metagenome (GOLD analysis project Ga0163154, IMG submission 148649) | Freshwater microbial mat bacterial communities from Lake Vanda, McMurdo Dry Valleys, Antarctica - Oligotrophic Lake LV.19.MP9.P1 | ecosystem: Environmental > Aquatic > Freshwater > Lake >... | reverse complement strand
AAGTATAATTTCAGATCATAATATAATGATTAGAAATAAAATGAAAAGCTGGTAAAATTCGTGTCAAGAATTTTACCAAAGTTATGATCAAACAATATTGATAAGTAGATCAGAACACAATTGAAATTCCTATGATTGTGAAAGCACAATTAACTTTTTTAATCTTAATCTTATTATTATCCTTGCCTAGCTGGGCGCAGGAATTAAAACCGTTGGTTAAGGTAGATTCCTTGTCAAGTGCTCAACAAAAAGTTTTTGAGGCCAGCATTGATTCCGTAAAATCGGCCGCTTTCAAAATAGATTCTCTTAAACAAGTTGGTTATAAAAAGTATGATAGTATTGGTGCAGCATTGAGTGCCTCAACTCACGCCTCCGCCATGGTTCGTGTCCGCACGAACCGCAGGATAGTTAATATGAATTTGAAAAATGGAAACAAGTATATTCGAGTATAAGCGGAAGTCATACATTGAGAAAGGTGAGATATACTTTTGGACAGCCACCATAAATAAGTGGCAGCGCCTGCTTGCAAAAGTGGTGTATAAAGATTTGGTTATTGGTTCATTGGCATATTTGACCAAACAAGGTAAAATTGAAGTATTTGCATTTGTTATTATGCCCAACCACATTCATTTGATTTGGAGGGTGCTTGAAAGTAACGGCAACGAATCGTCACAGGCCTCGTTTTTAAAATACACGGCACATGAATTTAAAAAGCTGTTAACCGCTGAAAGTCCTCATGCATTGGGAGATTTTCGTGTTGATGCCAGCAATAAAAAGTATGAATTCTGGCAACGCGATTCACTTGCCGAACCCTTATTTACCAGATCAGTAGCTTATCAGAAGTTAGATTACATACATGCGAACCCATTGGCCGGGCATTGGCAATTGGCAAAAGATAGTTGTGGTTATAAATATTCCATGGCAAGGTTTTACGAATTAGGAATCAAGGATTTTGATTTTATAAAAGATTTGAGGGCTGAGTTTTGAATAAGAATTCGGTTTGGTTCGTGGGCGGCACCGGCATAGGGCTGGCGATCGTAAAAAAAATCGTCAATAACCTTGATGGAAAAATATGGGTAGAGTCTGAAGAAGGAAAGGGCACCGTCTTTTATTTTACACTCCCTCGATAATAAAGAAAAGAATATCTGCAAAAGCTCCAGTTGATTTAACGTGACTGCGCCAACAGGCCAGATGCAAAAAAAGACCCTTCGTATTAGCCTACCAATTTTTTTAGAATCAGAAAAGGGCCAACTCGCCAGTTGCATATTACCGAAAATCGTTAGGCAATAATTTTCTCAATACGCGGAGTTTCGCACGATGACCTTCAGCCCTGCAGGGCTTTTTTTACATGCTTATCAATTCTTGACGACAACCAATCAGAATTTCTCTGATGCTCTCAGTGATTCCCTGATTTTCTCAAAATCCGGATTCCACTGATTTAAAGCCTTCGATTAAGCTGTTGCTTTGAGAAAAATAATAAGTCCTATTTATGGGTTCAAAAAGCCTTAAAACAATGAAACGTACCTTAATGATCCTCCTGTTCTTTGGATTTGCTATCCAGGGCATGGCGCAATCGTCAGACGATCGAGCGCAGGTATTGCAGAAATGCATTGACCTTCAGCAGTTGCAACTCTATTATCCACGCGATGCCCGTGGAGCCATTAAGCAACTAAAAATTATGCAACACGGCATTTCTTTTCCAGAAAACATCAATATCTCCAAAAACGGGGTTCGTCCTGCATTTCTTTCAAAGAAAGAGGTTAGTGAAACCGGTATGAATGCCTATTTTTTATTTCACGAGTTTACTATAAGTGAAACGGTGGCTTCAGTGGCATTTATTTATCACTACAGTGAAGTCGATCAACTGGTGGTAACCCTCGAACTCGAAAAGACAGGAAGTAATTGGTCTGTAAAAAAATCTAACGCATCAATTGATCATGAAACTAAATAAATACTCTCTTCTATTTATATACGTAGCCTCGATAGGACTATTCCTTTCTGATTCGGTACGAGCGCAAACCACCATCCTGAACAACAATAAGCTTCGGATGGGGAATGGGAGTCAAAGCTCCGTCAATGCATCGGGTAATCTTCAGCAACCGTTTTATTATAACAGTGTGCAGGCTACCTGGCGTAAACTAACCTATTCGGTATATCCGTTGGATAATGCCTTCGGGATAGGAGGCGACAAAACAAATGTGTGGAACCTAAATGGGTCAATCGTACAAAATCCAACCCTTTCCAATCAAGTGATAGATCGTACCGGGTTTGTTGCTACGACCGGAGACAACGGCTACGGCATTGTAGTTTCAAAAGGAACCATTCAGGTAGGCGGCAATGATCTGGAGATTCAGAATACATACCGGCTGCCAGCAAGCATCGGATATGTGGAGGTGAAGGTGAAAGTGAAGAACGTGAGTGCCACACCACTTGAGAATGTGCGTATTTGGATTGGAACCCGCGATGACTGGGTTGGTAATACCGATTCCCCATTAAAAGAGAAAGGTAATCTGGTAGATGGAGCATTTGAAAAAATAACCAATGCCGCCACGCGGTCTGCTGCACTAAAAATCTCAACCAACACCGAGGGTATTTTATTCTATACAAACTCCGAGCGGGGTAATACCATCGTGAACAGTTGCTGCTCATGGGGTAACATCATCAACCAAAATCCAGAGACGAGCGTTATTGAAGTGACCAACGATGGGTCATATGGCTTCTATGTTCGGTTCAATGACTTACTCGTAGGCGAAAGTGACGAGTTTACTTGGTATTATGCTGCTGGCGAGTTATCAGATATTGACAATATAATCCGCGAAGTGGCTTCAGTGAGTGCTGCCTTTACAGGCCTGAGTTCCACCAATGGAACATTTGGCGCAACATCAACGGTACCTGCTACCGGCAATTGGATGGTTGTTCCACGCGGATCAACACCTCCCACGGCAGCACAAATTATTGCCGGTGTTGCATACAATGGTGTAACTCCAACCTCGCACGGATCAGAGGCGATGGCCGCTAACGTAGAGGTTCAATTTCAACTTTCGGGGTTGAGTGCTACCACTGAATACGATTTTTATTTTGTTACGGTCGATGTTGCATCAGTAGCCTCGGCAGTAATAAATGCGCAGTTTGCTACGCATGCATTGCCTACGATTTCTAATATTGAAGATGGTTCCAGTTGTCAAGATCGTACCTCTGCGCCTATCGCGTTTACGGTTGGTGATGCAGAAACTGAAGCAGCAAGCCTCCTTGTTTCAGCTACTTCTTCAAACACAGCGTTAATTGCTGATGGTAGTATTGTATTTGGAGGATCGGGTGCAAACCGAACCATTTCGGTTGCTCCGCTTGCTGGTCAAACAGGTAGTTCCACAATTACAGTAACGGTAACCGATGCAGATGGCGATGTGGCCACCGATACATTCATGGCTACCATTTCTGTGAACGATGTGGTGAGCCCTGTAGTCGTTGACCTCTCGCTTTATGAAAATGCCACGCCACCTTCATTACCTACACGAGTAACGGGTAGCAACCTGTTATGGTATGCAGCGTCAACTGGTGGTTCCGGCTCATCCACTGCGCCAGTCCCCAACACGTCCATATTAGATGTTCTGGAATATTGGGTAACACAAACAGTAAATGGTTGTGAATCATCGCGGGTGAAGCTCACCGTTAGCGTCATTGAATTCCTCGATGCTCCGGTTATCATTACAAACACGACAACGCTTCCTGGTTTGGTAGAAGATGTGTTGGATATCGATAACACAGGTATATTGATTTCCGATCTTTTGCAAGGAACCGTAAACTCCTTAAATGGTAATGCGATTGGTATTGCAGTTACAAGTCGCGACCATGACAATGGCACATGGCAGTTTCTCGAAAGTAGTGTGTGGTGGAATTTCGACCGTCATGCACCCGCAAGCGAAGCACAAGCGCTTTTACTTAGCCCTGGCACAAGGATAAGGTTTTTACCGGCAACCCATTTTAATGGATCGGCAAGTTTTACCTACAGAGCTTGGGATCAATCCACAGGGACAGATCGTAATATAGCCAACACAACTACGAACGGTGCTGCTACCGCATTTAGCGAGACGATCGGCACGGCTAATGTTTCCTTAAGTTCCGTGAATGATGCACCCACAATTACAAGTCTGATCGGTGTGCCAACAGTTGCCTTCGATGGCGCCAACGATTATATCTCTTTTGCAAATGCTGGAATCAGCGGAGACTTTACACTAGAAGCCTTAATCTATGTAACACAAAACCAAACGTGGTCGCGTGTGATGGATATGGCCAATGGCGCAGGTAACAACAATATTGTTTTTGGTTTTTTTAGTGGGTCTTACCAGTTATTCCTCGAGTCCTTTAATGGCGGGGCGTCTGGATACACCAAAGCATCCTCTTCGTTTCCTACCGGGGTTTGGAAGCATGTTGCTGCTGTCAATGACGGATCAGGAACGGGGTATCTATACATTGATGGGGCATTAGTAGCCTCTGGTCCACAACGTGTGATTCAAGACGTAGTAAGAAACTTTAATTACATCGCCAAAAGTAACTGGGGCCAGGATGCTTACTTCAAAGGAGCAATGCGTGAAATAAGAATCTGGGATGTTGCCAGAACGCAATCACAAATCAATGACATGAAGAATAAGCCTTTGGTGGGAAATGAAACAGGGCTAAAAGTATATTACAGAACTGATGAGAACGCGGGCACAACCCTTACCGATGCCAGCGGTCATGGAATAGATGGAACGATGCAAAACGGAGCTGCGTGGTCAACCTTTGGTGAGCCATTAAGTACGTTGATTGTAACGGAAGATACTGACAAAATAATTGAAGGCTTTAACATGGTTGATCCGGATGCCGCAAACAACAACGTTACCCTTACCCTCAATTCAACGCATGGAAAAATTAAGTTTCTAACCGATGTTGCAAACGGTTTGATTGCTTCGGACATCACCAATAACAATTCATACTCGGTTGCTGTCACCAGCACAATTGCTAAGATAAATAGCACCCTGCTGGCAAACGGATTTCTTTACTCGCCCGACTTGAATTACAATGGAAGTGGCGAGGTGGATATGGAGTTGTCGGATAACGGATTTAGCGGAGTGGGGGGTGTATTTTCTTCTACCTACTCATTTGATGTGAATGTGACACCCGTGAATGAACTACCTGTGTTTACATCCGAGCCGGTAATTTCTGTGGAGGAAGATGCTGTGTACAGCTATACCGCAACAGCCGTTGATGCGAACGATCCTTCAGACGTATTGACTTTTTCTGCTTCTGTTATTCCATCGTGGTTAACGATTGATCCTCAAACAGGATCGCTAACAGGAATACCCACGAATGATTTTGTTGGTGACAACCAAGTTACCGTGCGGGTTTTCGATGGCACTGAATATGTAGATCAGTCATTTGTGATCGTGGTTAGCAATACGAATGACATTCCGGCTGTGGGGATTGAACAAACATTTACCCTTGCTGAGAACATGGCTAACGGGACCGTTGTTGGCACCGTGCAGGGCTATGATGTTGACCTGGAGACAACCTTAGGTATGTGGACTGTTATTGGTGGTAATGTGAACAATGCTTTTGCCATTGATCCAGCCACTGGAGTAGTGACAATAGCTAATTCTAGAGCCTTGGATTTTGAAGCGCAAGTAAGCTTCGAGTTAGTGGTTACCGTGAGCGATGGAATTTCAACCAGCACGCAACAAACCATTACGATTAACCTGAGCGATGTGAATGAGGTGCCTGTAGTAACAGAAAATCAGGTGCTAACGGTGGATGAAAATAGTGCAAATGGTTTCGTTGTAGGATCGGCTTTGGCTACAGATTCTGACGAAGGTAGCACGTTGATGGGCTGGACTATCGTTGATGGAAATACAAATAATACATTCTCCATTGATCCTGCCACAGGCGTGATTACCGTGAGTAATACTGAGGCACTTGATTTTGAAAGCATAGCAAGTTTCGAGTTAACTATCATAGTAAATGACGGTGAGCTGACTAGCGTCCCTCAAAATGTGACGATCAATCTCGCGAATTTGAACGATAACACTCCAGTGATTACAGCGAATCAGTCGTTCTCAGTAGATGAAAATACAGGCACTGGATTTATCGTGGCCACTCCGGCAGTTGAGGATGCTGATGGACAAACAACCTACAGCAACTGGACTATTTTAGATGGAAACATTAATAATGCGTTTTCTATTGATCCGCTCACTGGTGCAATCACAATCAATAATTCGGCTGCATTTGATTTTGAAGGACTATCCAGTTACACACTAACGATCGCTGTAGGCGATGGTAGCAACCCAAGTGCATCACAAACAATTGTGATTGAAATCAATAACCTGAATGATGTGAAGCCAATAATTTCATCCAACATCTCCTTCAGTGTGAATGAAAATAAAGAGCAGGGCTTTGCGGTAGGAACGTTGACAGCGAGTGATGAAGATGGCGAAACCAACTTTACGGCCTGGAGCATTGTAAGTGGAAATACGAATAACACCTTCCGCATCGATCCACTTACTGGGGTAATTTCGGTGGAAAATTCAATTGCTTTAAATTTTGAAGCAACCACTCAATACACACTCGAGATCACGGTTTCCGATGGTATCAACACCAGCATTGCACAAACGGTAATAATTGATGTAGTAGACTTGAATGAAGTTCCGGTGATTGTAGGCAATCAGATGTTCGAACTGATGGAAAACAGCCCGAATGGTATAGAGATCGGAGTGGCTGTAGTAAGCGATCCTGATGGTACCACTACTTTCACCAACTGGACTATAACTAGCCAAGATGAGAGTGGGGTATTTGAAATAGACCCGCTTACCGGAAAAATTACCTTGATGAAAAACGCTGAGTTGGATTTCGAAACTCAACCCACCCATACCCTGTGGATCACAGTGACAGATGGCAACGGAGTGAGCAACGCAGTAGCGGTTACCATTACCCTGATCGATGCCGCTGAAAATGAGAACGGAAACCCCGTGATCTTTACGGCCTTTTCGCCCAATGGCGATGGTGTGAATGATTCCTGGAATGTTCCTAACCTCAATGCGTATCCTAACAGCGAATTGAAAATATTCAACAGCGATGGTATGGAACTCTTCTATAACAAAGGCTATACCCGCCAGTGGGATGGATCGTATAAAGGTAAAGAGATGCCGCTGGGTACTTACTACTACCTGGTGAGACTCAACGACTCCACCAATACAGTATATAAAGGTCACTTTACGTTAATCCGCTAATAATTCAAAGAAGTCCGGTCAGTAATGAAATGACTGATCGGGCTACTTCTAAAACTCTAACTAACAATAACCATGAAAAAGATATTTGTAACACTCTTCGCGCTGCTTGCTTACACAGCCATACAAGCGCAGAGTAATGAACTAATTGGCCAGTACTTCCTGAATATGCCTTCCTATAATCCTGCTTTTACTGGAGTAGATAACTTTCTAAACGTAAGTGCCGGGATGCGCCAACAGTGGACTGGGTTTTCGGGCTCGCCTTATAATTCATTTGTAAATGGATATGGGCTCGTTGGGTCAAGTCATGATTCGCTGGGTATAAAACCTAAGCATGGAATTGGAGCAAACATTATGATGAATGGCCAGGGGGCATATAAGCAACATGAGGTAGCATTGATGTATGCCTACCATGTTCCAGTGGCAAGAAAAACTTACTTATCGTTGGGCATGTCACCTACTTTATACTCAGAACGCATTCAAATCTCGAAACTTACGGTGGAAGATGATGTAAATGATGCCACGTATCAGTCACTAATGAACGGAGCAGACTCGTATACTAACCTGCAGTTAAATGCCGGGCTTGCCTTATACTCCGATCGGTTTTATGTTTCCTATAGTTTGCGCAGTGCCGCCAAACTTTCCGTTTCGGGTAATGAGGAAGTGTTTAACAGGCAAACGGAAAAGAGACATCACATAATGGCCGGTTATACCTTTCATATCAATCAACGCGTAGACCTGATTACCAACAGCTTTTTGCGCATTGATAGGTTGAGGCCTGCACTTTTCGAAGCAGGAGTTCGCGCTTCAATGGATCGTAACAAATGGCTGGGGATATCTGTGCGCAACGATCATACAGTGGTGGGCACACTAGGTATGTTGGTTAAAAATAAGTTTTCATTTGGATATGCCTATGAGTATAAGAAGTTTGGGATAGGCAGCACCGCAGGTGGTACACACGAATTGGTTTTAGGTATTCAACTACAAAATCTATAAGTGGCAAAGGGGTAGACTCACTGTTTAAAACTTAGGTCAATTTAAGCATGTACTTTGAGGGGTTCAAAAGGGGCACATGCTTGACAAAGCTTAAGTAATGGGCATGAATCTACTAACTTTATTCTGATTGAATTCCAGATTATACATTTCCTTCATCAGTTTAATTTGACAATGTGGTTAGTTGCTGTACTAACCCCCTAAAAGACTGGACAGAAATCTGAAAACAGATTTATAACAGTTAAATTAGGCAAACTATGTCAAGAGGAAAAAGATCATTCACGCCAGAAGAGCGATTAAGTCTTCTACAGGAAGCAGAAAGAGAAGGTTACATGGAAACATGCAGGAAGTATAACCTGTCACCTGCCTTGCTTTCAAAATGGAAACAGCGCTATCTTGCTAAAGGAGCAGAGGGACTCAAGCCTGCATACAAGCATGTGGCTCCAGAATTTCGTGCCCTTGAAGAGGAGAACGAACGGTTGAAACGTATAATTGCCCGGCAGGCGCTAGAGCTTACGGTAAAAGGTGAGCTGCTAAAAAAAACTCCTGTCCAACTCAGGAAAAGGTGATGCTAACTAAACGATTCTCAGATCGTGTACCGGTGCAGCTACTTTCGAGTTGGCTACAATTGCCGCGCAGCACATTTTATTACAAGCCTCATCCCGGACAACTTGGTATGAAGCCCAGCACGCATACGCCTTATAACGGATCGTTGGTAACCAATGAGGAAGTTGTTGAAAAGATAAAGGTATTGATCAGTGGGCCTTATAACGCATACGGATACCAGTCCATCAATGATGATTTGCGTGGGTTGGGTTATTTGATCAATCACAAGAAGACCTATCGGTTAATGGATGATTACAACCTTCTTTTAGGGAAAGTGATCCGCACCAGTGGGAAGCGTATTTGGGTTCAGTATCGAAAAATACTGGCCACGGAGCCCATGGAATATCTTTGTCTTGATATCAAGTATGTTTGGGTGCATGGGGAGGGCAGATGGTCGCAAGATCCTACATTGGATTTTTCAAAAGAGTGTCCGTCAAATGGATGTCATCAACATTTTTCGTTGGCTACATACGGTCTATGACCTGAAGGGTGTAATTATCAGAAATGATAATGGAACCCAGTTCCTGGCCAATCAGGTTCGGAGTTTCCTTACCCAACTTGAAGCCAAGCAGGAATTTACACACATAGCCACGCCAGAAGAGAATGCATACATAGAAGCATTTCACAGCATCCTTCAGCGTGAACTCATTGAGCGGTTTGAGTTCAGCAGCTTCTTTGAAGCGAAGCAGCATGTTGAGAATTACATGCAGTGGTATAACTTTGAGCGAAAACACCGCAGCCTGGGACGGATGACCCCGCAGCAAAAATGGGCAACAGGTCTTTCCTGTTCAACTGATAAGCAGCGCGACCAGGTGGCTGGATCGGCCGTGTCAAGGCCGAATGATGCCGCTAAAAATAAAATAAAAAATCATTCGCTTTGTACCAGCCTTGATACGGCCGATTCAGACACCTATTTTTGCTTAGAAGTTGAACAGGAAAACCGGCAAGTACTACATATTTCAAAAAATGATTCTGTCCAACTTTTAGGGGGTTAGTATACTGTAGGGTCATTCTCCTCTCTTCATTCGTAGCCTGAATTCCCTTCACCCGTTAATTTACACGAATCTTACTTAGTGGAGGTGCGGTGGGGCTTTTTTCATTACCAACTTTCTCCACTTACACTACATTGAGCACACTCTTTGACTGGCTTTGGATGTGGGTTGCATGCGCGGCCAGGCAATGTGTGGGCGATTTCATGCTGTCCTTTCACAAGGTCTTACAACACTTTCGGTTTCTCATAAGAAACTTCTAAGTCAATAGTCAATGATAGGTATTTTGTCACTTGTTTTAAAATGGTCCCTGAGATTTTAGGTCGTCTTTGTCCCTGTCAGTTTTGTTTGCAACCGAATGGGCAACCCAAACACGCATGGGTCTGGTTGTACGATATTCTTTTGTAATGGGCGTCAATCATTTTCTCACGAATCTTTTTAAAGTTCACAGTCTTTCTCCCATAAGCCTCTGCTGGTGTGAGTCCGAATAGTTGTACACTTGGTCTTTTGTCGTTGTAGTCGGGAACGACAATCTTTTTAAGGATTTTCTCAAGTTCGCTTTGGTCATGAATGTTTCTTAGATAGAGATAGTCGTATTTGATAATTTTGTTTAATGACTCGGTCATTGAGTTTGATTTCAATATATCTTTCAGGGCTACCAATTTGTCCACGGGGTACTTTTTAAGTAAAGTCGTTACTGCTTTGTTATTGTTTTCTGTTCCTCCGTCCACAATCAATTCGATCTTTTCAGTTTGTTTTTGATTTGGTTCTATTCTGGCATTAATGATTGTCTCTTCAAATGTTTCAATTCTCACCTCCGCGCACACCTTGTCCGCAACGCGCCACGATGTGATGTAACGTGAAAAATTGTCCATGACCAGATAGATGTATGAAGTCCTTCCGTCTGCGGTTTTGAATTCTGTAATGTCTGCATGCCATGGCTCGCAATAATAAGTTAAAAAGTTTATTTCAATTTCTTCCGTTTCGGTTTTCCTTCCACAATATTCTTGGCGTTCAACTTACTCACCACCTTGTCTCCGGTTCTTACTTCAATTTCTTTTCGTGCATTTCCCGCAACAGTTCCACCTTGCTTGGCAATTACTTTACTTTCATCTAATGTAGATGGTTTTTTCTTCTTTGAAATCTCTGAAGTTGTTGCCTCTGCCAGCATGTTTAAAACTAATTCTAAGTTGGTCATGTGGTCTCGAAGGTTTTCTTTCTTTAAGTCCTTGTGCTTCTTGTATTGCTTTACAGACTTACCACTCCATGCTTTGGTAATAATGTCCGTGAGGATGGCAAAGTCCATTCCTCTTTTAACTCCTTGTTTTTCCCATTCATTCGTTAGTTCTTTTCGAACTTCAATGCTTTTAAGTCTCTGGTTAATCCAACTTTTTGAATAGCCCTTTGCTAAGTAGGTTTCCATAGCTCGGTCGAAACTCAATTCAGGGTCTTCGGTTTCTTCTATTCGTTCATAGCCTACTTGGGCTAACCATTGTTTAAAAGGTTCTGCTTTAGGCGATGGAATTGATTGAATAATCCTCAAAAGCCCCTGCGTATCAGTGCAATCGGTAAGATATTTTTTGCCGTCACTGGCCTCCAATTTCAGTTGTACGATAATATCGTACAACTGGCCAAAGCCTTCTTCTTCCAATTTGCGTTTCAAATCGCTCCAATATCTTCTTGGATTATTACTGTCTGTAAGAATCTCAATTACATCAATAATGGAAAAGAACCACAACTCTTTTTCCTCATCCCAGTGGGTTCTTACTTTTTTGGATTCAAATAATTTAACGTTGCTCATCGCTGTTCGGTTTATTGTCAGTCAATCTCTTTTTCAGTTCGTCAAGGCTAATGGTTTGCTTTGCTTTTTCTTCTGGAGTTAAAGCCTTATACTCATCCACAATGGATTTTAGTTTGGAAAACTCCGCCTGAATTTCTTCTTCTTCAAAACCAGCATAGGTCATTTCATTCAAACAGTGACAAATGATTTCTGGTTCTGAAAATTCTCTAACTGCTAAAGGTGCAATGCTCATCCCAAGCCATTTATTCCAAGAAGTAAATTCTATGGCAACGCCATCAGTAATATCTTCAGGACTAGGGCGTAGATTTCTTCCTGAGACATCCACTAATGATAATAATCCATCATCATCGTAGTAAGGGTAAAGAACTATTTCAATATCTTTTTCTACGGGTTGTAAAAACTTCAACGCTTCAAATACTAACCTGTAATTTTCAATGCTCTCCTTTTGGTCAGGAAATAGCTTTAACAAAGTTAGCTCTATGGTTAACCAATTGTTTGACCGTATGATTTCGTAAAACTTCATTCGGTTGGTTTGTTTAACGCAACCATAATTTCTCTAAAGCTTTCCAGCCCTGCTTCCAAGTTCTCAATAATGTTTTCGGCAATCACATCCGGGTCGGGTAGATTATTGAGGTCGGCAAGGGATTTATCTTTTAACCAGGTGATGTCAAGCGAAGTCTTATCTCTGGCTATAATTTCTTGATATGTAAATTTTCTCCAACGCCCTTCCGGATTGGTTTCTGAATTATAGATTTCTTTTCGCTTATGCCTGATCTCAGTTTTGTAACACGCGATAAAATCTTTCAGCACATTAATGTTCAGCGGATTTTTCTTCAGCGTGTGGTGAATGTTGGTTCGATAATCATACACCCAAACCTCTTTCGTCCGTGGATTTTTGCTGGCGGGTTTGTTGTCAAAAAAAATCACATTGGCTTTTACACCATGAGTATAAAATATTCCGGTGGGTAAGTGTAATATGGTGTGTAAGTCTGTTGTCTCTAATAATTTCTTACGCACGGTTTCACCAGCTCCGCCTTCAAACAACACATTGTCTGGCACTACAACCGCTGCCATTCCCGTTGTTTTAAGCATGGTGCGAATGTGCTGAACAAAGTTTAATTGCTTGTTACTGGTGGTCGCCCAAAAATCCTGACGGTTATAGGTAAGATCGTCTTTCTCCAGTTCTCCTTCTTCATTGGTAAAGGTTTGCGAACTCTTTTTGCCAAACGGTGGATTAGCTAAAACGTAATCGTAGGTTTGGGGTGAAGCTGCAATCAATGCATCAGCAGGAGAAATAAAGTTATCGCTTTCAATGTCTCCGATGTTGTGCAAGAATAAATTCATCAACGCCAGCCTTCTTGTTCCGGCCACAATTTCGTTTCCGAAAAATGTTGAATGCTTTATAAATTTATTCTGTGCCTTGTCAAGTTTGTTGTTCTCTACCAGATAATCATAAGCAGTCAGAAAGAAACCGTCTGTACCACAACTTGGGTCGGCAATGGTTTTATTGGGTTGAGGCTGAACGCATTCTACCATAGCGCAAATGAGCGGACGCGGTGTAAAGTACTGACCGGCTCCGCTTTTCACGTCTTGTGCATTTTGCTCTAACAGTTTTTCATATATATCTCCTTTCACATCGGCACCCAATACCAGCCATTGTTCGCTGTTAATCATGTCGATGATTTTCGCCAGCATAGCAGGGTCTTGAATTTTATTCTGGCTCTTGGTAAAGATCTGTCCTAAAATTCCTTTGGCTGTGCTTAACTCGCGAAGCAATATGGAATTATGCAATTCCAGTTCTGCACCTTTCTTGTTGGTTAAGCTTTCCCAGTTGTATGCTTTCGGCACGGGCAATTTTCTATTGTGTGGTGGCTTGCTGTATTCATCAGCCATTTTCAGGAATAACAAATAGGTGAGCTGTTCCAAGTAATCTCCGTAACCAACACCAACATCGCGAAGGGGATTACAAAAACTCCAGACTTTACTACGATGGATGCGGTGGTCATTCCTTAATTATTTTAGCCAAACAACACTTCTTATATTTTTTGCCACTACCACAGGGGCATGGGTCATTGCGGCCTATTTTTTCGGAGATAATAGGTTGTTGGGGAAAATAGAAATCATCCTCAAAATCTTCATCATAGCTATCCTCCGTATAACCTGCCCATTTTGTTAAAACATCATCGTATAAGTTGAAAACAGTCTGAATATCTCTTTTGTGGTCAATCCTTTCCTCTTCACTAAATGCCTTTACTACATCATTATAATTGCCGCTTATACCAATTGAAACAAAGCCCTTTACAAAGAGATTTTCAATTAGTGGTAGAAGCTCAGGCATTTTGCAGTCCAAGGCATCACAAATGGTTAACCCAAGAAAATCAGAGTCTATGATATTGTCTTCAACATCGGCATTGGAAAAATGCTGAAATGTTTCCTTATAAATAGCTAACACTTCCTCTCGTTTTTTGGGGTGGTGAAGTGTTATTTGGCAAAGTGCAGTCGATACACACGACTTTGAATAGGTATCTATTCCTGGCTTTAAAAGAAATTGTTTAAGAAGCGTTGTATCTGAAAGCCCTAGCGTATAAATGCATTGCCACAAGGTTACAGTAATGTGGTCGCCACACCAATAGTGTAAAAAATCAGAATCCCCTTCCAAAAATGTTAGCAAATTTTTAAGGCTTTCATCCGCCCGTATTTCTTTTAGAAGGAAGAAGGCGTGCAGTGCGAACGAGTGGGTTTCATCGGTATGCTTAATCGTTTTAAAATATCCATAACGGTTAATGGCATCCTGTAAAACGCTTTCTAAATCCTTAATCAGGCTGTGGCGGGGTAGCGCAATAATTTCCCTGAGCATTTCATGCGGCATGCGCACGTCATGCTGATACAGGTTGTGTATGTGCGGATGGTTAAATTGGGGTGATGGATGGTTGCTGTTTCCGGGAACGACTTTGTTTACCACAGGTGTTATCCTGTTTTTATTTTCATCTTCTAAACGTGCTCCTGCATTCTTCAACCGTACAGGCCACAAAAAAACTTCAGCCTGTTCTGTATCATGATGGTCTGGTGCTATTTCCTTAAGAAGCGATAAGCGATTCTCTGCCAGTTCAAGGTTACCAATCGATGCAAAATACCGGATTACTGTTTTTAAATAGCCAGTAACTTCAGTGAGGTGAAACAAATCCCGATCAGGGTATAAACTTTTCAATTCAAAATCATGACCTAACAGTGCTGGCACTTTTTCAACGTCTTCTTTCTCAATGTAGGCGTGAGCCATGTTTAAGCGCGCAAACAAGTAGTCGGGGTGCTCTTTCAGTGCCCAGTTATTTACTTCAACCGCTTTTTCATAATTGCCCTGTGCGTGAAATGCTACCGACAAATAATTTTTTAACTGAGGCACAGTGGGATATTTCTCAATCAGTTGATGGAGATGGTCAACCATCTTTCGACTTGCCCCCTTCTGACTGTTAACCGCTAATGTTTCCAATTGCTTTTCCAACTCAGGCGGAATGCCGTTCTGCTTATTTTGAAAAGAGGGGTTGGTGGTTATGTGGTAACCGTGTTTTATAAATTGTTCACTCATAGCTTTCTACTTCCTAAATGGTTTGGGGCATGGAATAAACGTAATCCAGATGATTTGATGTTCTGTGTAAAACTACCAGGTATTCGTTGATCTTGGCGGCATGCTCTATTCGGTAATCCTCATGAATAGTATTTAACAATGTGATTGATTTCTTTACTAACCTGTACACCTGATGGTTGAAAGCGGTAAAACAGGTGCAAAACATATTGGTGCTTAGCGAAAAAGGAATTTCCAGAACGTACAATACCAGTTGCAAAACCTGCTCTTTGTCTTTGCAAACCTTTTCAAATTGATTGATACGTTTGTGGCAGGCACTTAACATAGCAGCGACCTGCAATTCTTCTGAAATGCCCCGGTATGATTTTCTGAACAAGTTATCTAAATCGGCTTTGGCCGATTCAAACAATTCTTGTGCGGCAAATTCTTTATTGGTATAGTTGGCAAACAGAAGGTCGTGAAACTCCTTGCTTTTTTGTGCTGCCTTTAAAACAAGTTTCACTAACTCGTTTTTGGGTAGTTGGCTGATGGCTTCTTTTACGACAGGTTCAACGCGTGGCATTTACTTTTCTTTCGGTTACCAACTTCCCTTCAAACGCTTTTTTTAAAATACTTTGCCTGAGTGTTTCTGCTTGCTGCAAAGCCGTGGTAATGGTTTCTTCTATTTTATCACAGACGGTGAGTTTGCTTTCGAGTTCTTGTACGATGAGTTGTTGTTCTTGGATTGTTGGAAGGGGAATTTGAATATTCTTTACTCTTTCTTTATTTAATGCTTTTTGATTGTTACCAGAACCGACTCTTCTATTCTCCTCATATTTGAGAACTAAGTAATAGTAAAGCAACATTGAGCTATAAACCTTTTCATCAACTCTTATTGCAGCTGTATTTTGATTATGTGCTGAAGATATTTTAAGAACTGCAGCTTGTCCACGGGTTTTACCTTCTCCAATCATAGCAATTATTACTGTTCCTTTTAAATGAACTTTACACGCAGAATTCTCTAAGCCCTCTTCTGTAATTCTTTCTCTTGTCCTTGTTATATCACAAAAAGCAATTTCACCGCTACTTAGCCAGTTTATATTTCCACCCCAATATTCAGGAATATTTCTTTTGGGCGTTGAACCAATAAATACTTCAAAAATTTCTCCGATGGATGATAATCTCCATCCCTTCGGCAACTCACCTTTGTCTGAATCACGGATTTTTTCGGATTTCGTGATTTCACGGATTTTATCTGTGCGGTTATTAAAATCTTTGTCTTCCTGTAATCCATCCAATCGGTGATCCTGACGAGTTAGCTTTCCCTCAAACGCTGCTTTGAGCAAACTTTGGCGGTAAACTTTTAGTTGCTTTTGCGTGGTTTCAAGTTGTTGTTTGCCGTTGTCTAAATCGCTAAAGAGTTCTTCTATTCTTGAAACGATAGTGAGTTGTTCGGGAATGGGTGGAAGTAGAAAGTTTTGATTAAAAACATCTTTGTCACGCACTGCTGGATACGAACTGCCAGTTTGTAATTCATTGAGTGGATGAAGGAATTGATGCGAAAGTGTGTAATAGAAAATGAATTTTGATAACACTAATTCCTTGTTGCCTTTAATTACACAGAAGCCAGATGAAGCAATTTGTCCATTGTAATTTTCATTGGCTACAACTGCAATGTTCTTCATATACGTTCTAACTGTAGAAAACAAAACATCATCAACAAACACGATTTGTTGTGTTCTTGATGGAGCTTCACTCCACTTATAAATCTTATGGCTTACGATTTTGTTTATTTGGTTGTCGATTCCCCCAATGTCGAGATATATTAGTTCCGACTGGGGGTCTTTCTCCCTTCGCTTTACTGAAGCTACTTTTTCACAGACTTCTCCTAACTTTTTTAATTGCCAATGTGTGGGTATGTTATTTTCTGCTCCCATTATTTCGCTACAGTCAAATAACCATCAAATAAAGAAGCTGCTGATATACACAGGGTTAACGCTTTTCTCACTTGCTTAAATGGTGCATTAGTCAAATATGGCCTTACCTGTAACTGTGGATAACTTGCCCGTTCAGTCAAATAACCATCAAATAAAATTTTAGAACTTTCAATTACATAGCCATTACATAAAAATGATTTGATTATCAACGAGTTAAGTTTCGAAAATGGGCTTTCAGTTACATAGCCGTTACATAAGATTAAGCCCATATCGGTATATAGCTTGAGAGTTTTTTAGAGGTATTATCGGGATTACTTTCTTTAATCAAACCGGCATCGAGGGTTTCTTTAAAAATGCGCGAAACCATAGGGTAATTTTTTTCATCAATACCCATCCTTACCCGCAAACTTTGGTTGGTCATTTTTTCATTCATCACATATTTCAGGCAGGCATGTTGATAGCAGGCGCGTACTCTGTCCTTCCTTTCCATTTCGGAAAAACGCTGATAAGCAAACAAGAGAACCCCCGTGTGGGCTTCATGAATATGCACATCATACGCTGGCAACTGAAATATTTCTATGTGTGCTACTACCTTGTCCATACCGCTGCCTCGTTCTTCGCACATTCCAAATCTGCGCATCATGGAAGCGAGGTCTTCATTCCGGCTCTGGTGTTCGTCAATAAAGCGTTCGGGTATTATCAAGGGGAGACCGGGATTCGAAATTTCTATTCGGTCATTATAAATTTCAATCAATGGGCCTGTGCCTGCAATTTCAAAATCCTGATGGATGATGGCGTTGGCCACCAATTCGCGCACGGCAATCTCAGGATACATTTTTATAGTATCGCGTAACGCCTGTCCAAATACTTCATTGCTGGGCAACAGGTCGTTGATGTATTTAATCATTCCCTGAAAGCCAACGGCATAACCGTATTTTCCTTCGTGTTCTTTAATGGCCTTCAGCTTGTTTTTTCCATCGTACTGAATTACGCGAACGGCTTTTCTTTTTACGGTATCGAAATCCCGAATATTCTTTGCGAACAGCAGTGCTCCTAAATTGGTAATGGCATATCCTTCTGCAATGGTTTTAATAAATTTCTCGGAAGTAAATTTTTCGATTACGGCCACCTGTGTTGTTGGGTATGGCACTTTCAATAAGTCAAAATAGCATTGTGTATCGAGCAAGCGTACTACATCCGCAGCGTCAGGAACTTTCAGGGCAATCCCTTTTTCGAAGGGCTGCTTAGTTGCCTTTGTCCAAATTTTCTTTTCCTTTTCAGGGAAATCTTTTAGTGGTCTTGTGATACTCCCCACACGTATGAAATCCTGACCTGCAAAACAGGTAGGTTGCGCATGAGCCGCCTGAATTTGAAACAACGAAATAAGCTTGTCCTGATAAATTGTCTCAAAGATGATAACCTCTACTCTTGGAGAGAGTCGTTGTAACAGCCAGTGTTCAAGTTCTTCGTTTCCTACTTTATGAAGTTTTGGCCTAAACACTGTTCCATCCGCTTGCAATGTTTTGTCATTGATTCCAAAAACCAAATAACCAAAGGCTTCATTTTGCAAGCAAGCACCATTACTTAATGCAGAAATGTACTTTCCAATTTCATCTTCGGTTTTTAGATTTAATTTAAACTCTGCCCACTCGCATTCTTTCGGAAGCTTTAGCAGTCGCTCAATTGTTTTATGTAGTTCCCTACCACTCATTATGCTGCCAAGGCTTCATTTAATTCGTTAATTATCTCATCGGTTTGCTCGCCAAACAACTTCCACATTTTACCCAATCCACCTAAGGCATTAAAAGGGTTGTAGTCAAAATCTTCGCGCTCAATGTGAAAGCTATTGGTAATGTATTCTTTCATTAATCGCAGCCAATGCATTTGTTCTTCTGTAAACTTAGTAGCTCCAGCTTGTTTTTTAAACACCCACTCCTGAAAATTTCTGTCAACTACTGTCTCAAAAGCAATTAAATACTCATCAATCTGCAATGCTTTTCTCACCACGGCCACCAAAGCCATTAATTCTTTCTTCGGGCTGCTGGCGCTGGGTATGCGATGTACTAATTTTCCTTCGGCAGCTTTGTCTTCTACTTCAGCAAAGACATCCCACAGCTTAAACGGATGTAGCTGTGGTTTATCGGCCATCAATTTTTCATACAAATCTTTAATGATCGGGTAGGAGAGTTCGCGTCTTCGGTACGAGAGGTTGTAGAAGATTTGTAAGGCAAGCAATTCATCTTTGTTCTGCTCCATCCATTCGGTGAAGTCTTTTACTAATGCTAAGCTTGCCGAAGTATGGTCTTTGGCCCAACCTACTTTAATTACTTCATCGGGATTGGCAAGGTCAATGCGTTGCTCATGCGCCTTGCGCACATTTTCTATGTATTCATTCAGGTCGCCTGTAAAAACTTTAGCTGCTTCGTTTTGAAGTTTTTCTGTTCGCGCCTTTACAATGGTTTCAATTTCTGCTGGCGAAGCGCCTACATTTTCTGCTTTAACCTTGTCTTCAATTTCTTCCTGAACATTAGGATTGAATGCATTGAGTAACTCTTTTACAACTTGTGAAACGGTTTTGCCATTGGCCTTCTCGGTAAACTGTTTTCGCTCTTTATCAGTTAGCTGTTTATCTAATCGCGTTAAGCGATTGGCTAGTGAGGTAAACAGTTCTTCTTCACGCGCGCCCACAGCAACGGCCTGTAATAAATCTTTCAACGCAACACCGGGTTTTTTCTCCAGCGGTCGGCTATCAGTTTTTAAACTCTTGGTTACGCTAATAGCATCCACAATTACAAAATGGTCTTTCGTTATTTTGGCAGTGGGCGTAACTTTTCTCAAATCATCAAGGCCAATAGTGCGCGTGCCCCGGCCTTTCATCTGCTCAAAGTAGTTCCGGCTTTTTACATCACGCATAAAGAGCAAACATTCCAATGGCTTTACGTCTGTTCCGGTCGCAATCATGTCAACTGTTACGGCAATGCGCGGATGATAGTCGTTACGGAATTGCGCCAACGTACTTTTTGGGTCATCACTAGTGTATGTAATCTTTTTGCAGAACTTATTTTCTTCCGCAAACTCTTGTCTTACAATGTCAATGATGTCATTTGCGTGACTGTCGGTTTTAGCAAAGATTAAAGTTTTTGGAACCTCAAAGTTTCCGTTCTTGTCAATGCGGTCGGGAAATAATTCAGGAAAGTGTTCTTTAAAGGTGCGAATGATGGTTCGGATTTGATTTGGGTTAACCACTTCTTTATCCAATTGCTGCCTGGAGTAAGCTTCATCTTCGTCTTGCAACTCCAAACGTTTTCTTCTGCTTAATCTCTCTCGGTGTTCAACATATTCGCCTTTCCAAAGTGTGGCGCCTTGTTGCGTTACTTTAGTGTCGATGATAAATACATCATCTCCTACATTCACGCCATCGGCAACAGCCATCTCGTGCGAATATTCACTCACCAGATTTTGGTCAAAGTAACCAACCGTTCTTTTGTCGGGTGTCGCGGTCAATCCAATTTCAAATGCATCGTAATATTCCAGCACTTGTTTCCACAGATTGTAAATGCTGCGATGGCACTCGTCAATCACAATGAAATCAAAAAACTCGATGGGCATTTTTGGGTCATACTCAACGGGCGGAATTTCTTTGGGCTGGTATTTCTTTTCGTTTGGGTTTTCTTCTTCTGCCTTTTCGTCTAAGTCTGTTCCCTTTAATATAGAGTAGAGTCGCTGAATGGTACTAATGCAAACCTGACTGTCGGTTGCGATGTAGCTTGACTTCAATCGCTGCACATTGTAAAGCTCTGTGAATTTCCGGTTATCATCGTTCGGCACAAACGACATGAATTCCTGTTCAGCTTGTTCACCCAGGTTCTTTGTGTCTACCAAAAACAAGACCCTTTTCGCTTTGGCGAATTTGAGCAAGCGATAAATGAACGTGATGGCCGTAAATGTTTTACCGGAACCCGTTGCCATTTGAATCAACGCTCTTGGTCTATTTTCTTTAAAGGACGAGTCGAGTTTTGTGATGGCACTTATCTGGCAATCCCTCAGACCTTGCGTTTGAAGTTGAGGCAAATCATGAAGCCTTGTCCGCAACGACTTACCAGTCTTTAGCCAGTCTCGTAATGTTTCAGGTTTATGAAAGCAGAATAATTCTCTGGCTCTTGGTTTGGGGTCAGTGAAATCGGTGAACCGTGTTACTTCTCCGGTGCTGATATAAACGAATGTTAACGGGTCGTTTTTGAGATGCCTCAGTTTAGCGTGGGCATATTCTTCTCCCTGATTTTCATGAACGTTGATTCGATGTCCTTCTTCCTCCCGCTTGGCTTCAATTACTCCACAGGGTTTACCTTCTACAAATAAGAGGTAGTCAACGGGGCCAACATCGGTAATGTATTCTTTAACTGCAATTCCGAGTCCGGCATTCAGGTTTACTTGTTTGATTCCTTGAATAGTCCAGCCGCAAGCCGTCAAAAGATTGTCGATGTTGTCTCTTGCGATTTGTTCTGGATTCTGATTTGCCATTTACAGACTCGGTACAAAAATTAATCGGTTAAAATACAGAAAATTAGGCTTATTTCTAACGTTTTGGTCGGTCTTTGGTGCGGTGTGGATTTGGCTCTTGCCATAGCTTAGGTGTCGCGGTGGGTTTGTGCGGCTATCGCATGTGCCAAAAGCGCTGGACAATTCGGAGGAGAATTTTTTTAAAAAAGCGAAGGGTCGGCCTTTACTTTGTCCAGCGTTACTTTCTTTTTTTAAAGTCAAAGTAGTCCCTAAGTCATTTACTTGTCCACGCGGAAAATCTTTGTTAGTAGAGACACACGTTAGGTAAACTATTTTGTCCGACCCTATGGCTGGCAACGTTTGAGTTTGTGACGGCTTGGGCTTTCGAAGCGCGTCTTTGTCCCGCGTGGCCGAACGAAATTAAGAAAACTAAACTTTATAACTACACCAAACCCGCATCTGGCATAAACTTTTTGTGTGCGCCCAGCATGAGCGCGAGGCATCGAAAGATACCGAATTATTCCAGAGGGTGTAAATCCTTTACAGGTAAGTTGGCGAAGCCTATTAGTCCCGCTAAAAAGCTGGATCGTTGATAAGTCGCAATGCCTGTCCCGCTTTTCAGCGGGAGTGGTTTGCTGCGAAGCAAGCACTGAAGCCCGCCTGAACGACGAAGTCGGGCAGGGAAGCGAGACTACAAAGTCGGGTACTGACGAACAGGAACGGCATACAGAGGCTGATTGAAGTGGATAAGTGAGCACATCTTTGCAAAACCCTTGGCCAATAAACTTCATGGAGTAGATGCCGCAGGGATCGGACGAAGGAATAAGCTCTTACCTGGGGAGATCTCTGTGCCACGTGTTGGCATAAGAGAAGTCAGCAGAGGTCATAGTAGTTGATAGTAACGAGCCATCACCGGAAGGATAAAGATGGAGGTCTCACAAATCAACGAAGGACCAAACATTGAATTGTTCCAAATGCTGTAAGGAGATGTGCAATGTTAAAGGCAGTGGCCGAGTTGCACATTAGCCTTGCGATAAGCGGAACAGAGAAAACAAAATCGTAAAGATGATTGAGAAGATTTTAAGCAACAGGAACATTAGCAAAGCTTGCAAACAGGTTGTATCGAACCAAGGTTCGGCAGGTGTAGATGGTATGTCTGTAGAGATATTATCAACACATCTGAAAACAAACTGGAAGCACATAGCTATTGCCATTGTTCACCAACGCTATCTAGCTCAACCCATCTTAGGGATTGAAATCCCTAAAGAGAATGGGAAGAAACGCCTATTAGGTATCCCTACCGTTGTAGATCGTTTATTACAACAAGCCGTCCATCAGGTTATCAGTCCAAAGTTTGAGCTGGAGTTTAAAGAACACAGCTACGGATTCCGTCCACAGAAGAATGCACACCAAGCCGTACAGCAGGCACAGAAGAACATTCATGAAGGCTATGATTACATCGTAGACATAGACCTTAAAAGCTTCTTTGATGAAGTTGACCATGCAATACTTCTACACCTATTGCACAGCAAGGTAAAATGCTCCCTCACCCTGCGACTGATTCGTAAATGGTTAATAGCTCCCATTGAAATAAATGGAAGACTAACCAAACGCACGAAAGGAGTTCCGCAAGGAAGTCCACTCAGTCCATTGTTGTCTAACATCATGCTACGTGAGTTAGATAAAGAATCGGAAAAGCGCGGGCACCGTTACGTTCGCCATGCCGATGACTTTAGTATTTATACAAAGAGTAACAAGGCAGCACGCAGAGTAGGCAACAGTATCTTTTTGTTTTTGAAGAACAAATTGAAACTCCCTATTAATCGTGAGAAAAGCGGCATATGCAAGTCGGTGCAATTCCAAATTCAGGGACACAAGTTTGTGCCCACTTACAAGAAAGGTGATAAGGGCAAATATCAAGTGGTGGTTTCGGAAAAGAAATGGAAGACGTTAAAACAAGAATTGAAACTGATTACCAAGAAAACTACGCCAAGTACTTTTGACCAACGCATGGCCAAGCTAAAAGAAATTCATAGAGGATGGATCAACTACTTCCGTATGGCAAGTATGCAATCTAAGCTCAAAGAACTCGATAGCTAGCTACGTAACCAGTTGAGATATTGCATTTGGGAAGACTGGAAGAAACCCGAACGGAAAAGAAAGAATCTGATTCGTTTAGGGATTCACAACGGTAAGGCCTATGCTTGGAGTAGAACCAGAATGGGTGGCTGGGCAGTTGCCCAAAGTCCTATCTTAGGAACAACGATTACAATTGTTAGGCTTATTAAAAGAGGTTACGAATCCATGTTCTCTTATTACGAAAAAGTATCTCCACAATTCAATGAACCGCTGTATACGTGACCCGTATGTACAGTGGTGTGAGAGGCGAACCTCATCGGTGAAAAACCCGGTGAGGCCGTCTACTCGATTGGCTGCCGTTACTTTCTCAAGTTATCTTTTCGCCAATTATAAAGTTCGTCCGTGGATATGAAATTTGTAAATCCTTTCTTCTGAAGTCCTTTGATCAATTCTTTATCACCACTCCAAATTTTGCAACGGAAATGTTTCGAATAAGCAATATAGTGAGTGTCTTTCGGGTCTATATCAGCGACTAAATTTTCTGCTGTTTGAGATGGTCTAGTAAATCCGGACACAAAGTAAACTTAAATTTGTGTACCTATGGAAAAGAAGATTGGAAAAACGCGGCATCGTAAATATGATGCACAATTCAAAGA
>Ga0163154_10002918_pt1 | contig 24377 bp, 26 predicted proteins | sample OliLakLV19MP9P1_FD_148649 | JGI IMG/M metagenome (GOLD analysis project Ga0163154, IMG submission 148649) | Freshwater microbial mat bacterial communities from Lake Vanda, McMurdo Dry Valleys, Antarctica - Oligotrophic Lake LV.19.MP9.P1 | ecosystem: Environmental > Aquatic > Freshwater > Lake >... | reverse complement strand
ACTATATATAGTATATCTATGATATACTTTGTCAATATATGAAAAAATCAGTCGAGAAAAGATTTGGGTGTGTCGCCTTTGCCGCTCAAATTTTGGGCGACAAATGGACTCCATTAATTATTAAAAACCTGTGTGAAGGTCATGCTCGTTTCTCAGAGATGCAAGCAATAAATAGAATTAATCCCAGGACATTATCTGCCAAACTAGATTTTTTAGAACAAGCTGGAATTATTACTAAAACCATTTACCCAGAAGTTCCCGCTCGAGTAGAATACAGTTTAACTGTCAAAGGTAAGGACTTGATTCCTATTTTACGCAGTATGGCTGCTTGGGGAGATAAGTACTTCTCCGCAGAGAACAGTTCCTTGATTGAGAAGCCACTAGAGACGTAGTATCATACTCAGATCGGGAGACATGTTTGGAGGAGTCGCATAGTGGTCTAGTGCAGCGGTTTACTAAACCGCCGTGGCGCAAGCTACCGAGGGTTCGAATCCCTCCCTCTCCGCCACACTCGATAAGTTCTGTTAGATCCCTCCACTAGCTCAAAATGCATGATTTTCTTGAACATTCTCTATTTTGAGGGATCCTGTGTAGCGGTTGTATAATTTTCAAATGATAAAAAAGCTCAAATCTACAAAAGTATATGAAAACAAATGGTTAAGTGTTCGAGAAGATGATGTGGAGTTTGATAACAAATTTACAGGTATTTATTCAGTACTAGATAAGCCAGATTGTGTAATGATCATTCCCTTCGATGGAAAGCATTTTTACTTAGTAAGACAGTTTAGATATCCGATAGAGAAGTACTTTGTTGAGTTTCCAGCTGGAAGCCATGAGGAAAGTAGTATTGAAGATGAAATGAAGTTGGTTAGAGATGAACTAGAAGAAGAAACTGGCTTTGTGAGCCAAAAAATCACAAAGTTAGGAACTTTGAATGAGGTCCCGGCTACTATTAATCAAAAGTGTCACATGTTTTTAGCGGAAGATCTTACACTTGGACAGCAAAAGCTAGAAATAACAGAGTCTGATTTAACAATTATTCAGCAAACCCCAGAAGAACTAGAAACAGCAATTACCAATGGTGAGGTATCAGATGCCAAAACCTTATCAGGTTACTTGTTATGGAAACTGAAGTATAAAAATGAGTGAAGTATCTGTCGTGCTAAAATAGCAAATTCTATGTTACTCGTTTACCTATTTGTACTCCTCATCTCCTTTTATTTATTAGCCGTGATCTGCGAAGATTTCTTTGTTAAATCTTTAGATATGATCTCCAATAAATTGAAGCTTTCTTCTGACGTAGCAGGGGCAACATTAATGGCCATTGGTTCAAGTGCTCCTGAACTGTTCACTTCTTTATTTGCTGTTTTGAGACCAGGAAACCACGCAGATATCGGCTCAGGCACAATTGTGGGATCGGCAATTTTTAATATTTTGGTCATCATTGGCGCCTCAGCCGCTTTCAAACGAGCCAAGCTTACATGGCAACCAGTTATCAGAGACACTCTTTTTTATGTGTTAACTATTGTGTTACTTTTGGCCAGTTTTTGGGATGGAAAAATAGTTTTATCAGAAGCGATAATTTTCGTTGTCACATACTGTATTTATATTTTTGTAGTCACCCAATGGAAAAAATGGTTACCATATAAAGATGTGGACCCTCTAGATTTAGTTGAATCAGAAATGAGCAAGAATAAGCTTGCGAGAGTATCCAAAGAACTCGTCGGCTATCTTATTCCTGATCCAATTACAAAACCGCACCTTTACCTAGTTACTTTCTTTTTTTCTATTATTGGGTTAGCAGCACTTAGTTTCTTACTCGTAGAGGCTGCAGTAGGGATTGGCGACATTCTTCACATTAATCCTACGATTATTGCACTCACTGTTCTGGCTGCCGGAACTTCAATCCCGGACCTCCTTTCTTCAATCATAGTGGCGAAGCAAGGAAGAGGTGATATGGCTGTGAGTAATGCCGTGGGATCAAATATTTTTGATATCCTCATCGGTTTAGGTCTGCCATGGATGATAATTTTAATAGCCAAAGGTGGGACTGTCACCGTAGGTACTGATAACTTACTCAGTAGTGTATTTCTTCTTTTAGCAACAGTAGTTGCGATCATATTTATTTTGATAGTGAGAAAATGGACAATTGGAAAACGAGCAGGGCTCTTATTGATTGGAATTTACATTCTTTACGTCATCTATGTTTCGCTATCGGTTCTCCGATAATCGTCCTCTCACTTCGGAGTACACATTTTGTTTGTACATTTGCCTGGAGCACTCCATCTTCCGGCTTCCGGTGTAGTCATTTATCAATGACAAATTATTTAGTATTATTTGAGTATGGAACTCAAGAAACGAGGGTAACGTGAAAATCAACGCACACTTTCCAATAACCATTACCGAAAAACTGAGTGAATGCAAAGATTTTTACGCAAAGTACTTTGATTTTGCACCAGTATTTGAGGCTGATTGGTACATTCACATGGCCAATAAAACAGGAACGCAGCTGGCTTTCATGAAGCCCAACTTGAACAATCAACCATCATTTTTGCATACTGCGTACAACGGAGAAGGAATTGTATATTCCTTTGAAGTAGCAGATGCAGCTGCTGAGTTTGCCGAGTTGCAAAAAACAGATATTAAAATTCTTCTCAATCTAAAAGATGAGGAGTGGGGTCAGCGACATTTTATTGTTCAAGATCCGGCTGGTGTACACATAGATATCGTTCAACAACTCAGCTAGTAATCCTAACTGATTGAAGAGTTCTCTAGATGGTGTGCAGCTGTCAGCTTGGCGCTAAATGTATTTATTGAGAAATTATGATGAAACACAAAACAGTAAGTGACTTTTTAACGAGTCTCGATGACTCACAAAGAGCACAAGTAGATGCAGTTCGGAGCATCATTGTCGCAGCTGAACCAACCCTCATTGAAAATATAAAGTGGAATGCGATCAACTATATCTATAAAGATGTCGATCGCATCACATTCAGTGTCCTGAATAAGGAGAACAAAGTGAAGCTTGTGTTACACAAAGGATCTCAAGAAAAAGAAGACAAAAAAGCCAATCCAATCATGACCGATGAGACTGGGCTAATTACATGGATTTCAAATATTCGTGGAACAATTATGTTCGAAGATCTCGAGCACATCACTCAGCATGAAGGACAACTGACAAAAGTAGTAAAAAAATGGCTGAGTTTGTAATGTCATCTAGAAAGCAGTCGTGAAGCAATCGAACCCATCTCCCAATACTTTAGCCGCAATTTTATTTACATCTGGCGCTCTAGTGATGATCTACGAACTTGTTGGAACAAGAGTAGTTTCTCCCTATCTGGGTGCATCTACATATATCTGGACAAGTATTATTGGCGTCGTGCTAGCAAGTTTGAGTATTGGGTACTGGTGGGGCGGTAAGTGGGCTGATGATCGGCCGGCACTAGGGAAGCTGGCACCCTTATTTGCGATGGCGGCTATTTTGGTTGCTGCCACGGGTTGGTTATCTGACATTGCACAGTGGTCACTCTCTTTGGTGGCGCTGCCCATTGAGCTTAAAGCGGTGCTGTGTGCACTCTTTCTGTTTGCTCCAGCAGCGACGCTCCTTGGTGTCATTTCACCGTACATTACTCGTCTGCATCTGCAAACCATGGAGACGGCAGGCAAGCAAATTGGCAAGATGTCGGCGTTCTCTACTTTAGGAAGCATTGCCGGAACATTCTTGGCTGGCTTCGTACTGATTCCACTACTAGGGACCGAGCATCTCTTGCAACTGATTGCTGTAGCCTTAGCGATTCTTTCGGTAGTCTGTTTTCTCGAAGATAAGAAGGAGAAAAAGCTGATGCCACTGCTGGTGGTCCTGACAGGGATTGTGCTGTCACGGGAAGCATTCATTAGTGCTTCACCCCAAATTGATATCGACACCGCGTATAGCAGGGTCAAGATTTCTGAGTACGATGAGGCAGAAACTGGGAAGAAGGTTGTGGAGCTGAGTACTGGCTTGAACGAAGCGCAGTCAGCCATGTATCTTGCTAATGATGAGTACGTTTTTTCATACACCAAAATGATGGATGTGTTTTCAGTGGTGCAACCAGATCCTAAGTCGGCTCTTATTCTGGGTGGAGCCGGATATACCGTCCCTCAGCACCTCTTGAAATGGCCATCAACTCCTCAAGTCACAGTTGTGGAAATTGATCCGGGAATGACAGCGCTGGCCCGCCAATACTTTCGTCTGCAAGACGATCCACGGTTGAGCATTAACCATGAAGACGCCCGTACCTTTCTGCAAAACTCAACAAATACGTACGACGTGATTATGGTTGATGTCTTTAGCCATGCCTATGGAATTCCTTTTCATATTTTGACCGAAGAATCGATGCAAGAGTTCCGCCGAAACCTTAGTGAAAATGGGGTGATCGTGACGAACGTGATCGGAGCACCTCAAGGTCAGCGAGATGAGCTGGTTGGTTCAGTAGTAAAAACGTTCCAAACTCAGTTTGCGCATGTGGAGCTGTTTATCATTCATCCAGATAAACCCACCGCAGCCCAGAACGTCATTGTTCTGGCAACCAATGCGGCAGATGGAGTAGCACAGCTGGAAACATCTGGTTACAAAGAGTTTTGGCTGCAACAACCTCAACTCCAAGGGCGGGTGTTAACTGATGACTACTCTCCAATGGAAGCGCTGGCTCGTGCACAGTGGAACTAATCCATGTGTGAGACCCCAATTACATGAAGAATAAAAAAGTGCTGTATGAATCAGGTAAATTTAGTTGTACTGTTCGTTAATGCGGTAACAGGAAAGCGAATGGTGTTTCCAGAAACTAAGTCAGCAGTAGCAACTCCAGGCATAGCAGTAGTGCCAGCTGGAATTCCTGCAGTGGAAACGGTGTAGTTTGCCGCGGTGGTGGAAAAGTTGGTTGTGGAAACCCACTCAGCATCTAATGTTAACTTGATTGATGCTTCAGTGAAGGCTGATGACGACGTCGTAAAGACAACCAAACAACTACCAGGGGCCGTTGCTGCTTTCATTCGATCACAACGCATGTAGGTGTTGCCTGCTGCGGCTGCTTCTGCTTTAGGAACTGCCCATAATGCAAGTATGGTTTGAACGAGTAACAAACCAATCAATAAAGATGTACTGGTTTTTTTGGCAACATTATTGAAGCGAAATCTACGCATAGGTCTCTCTTTTACATTTCTTACATCCACTATGACATAGAGATAAGAGTATTTGCAATGGGGCAATATAGCCTGTACTGCGTCCCTTTTTTACTTGGACGAACCTCTTTCTTACTATTCGAAAAGTTTATGTAATAATGCAAACGTTGACGACACACGTTCCACTTCAAGCTCTCTCTCCGTTGGACGGGCGCTACAACTCCCAGCTGGTTGATCTCGCTCACCTTTTTTCTGAAGAACATCTCATTAAAACTCGTTTGGTTGTGGAGATTGAGTATCTCCTGTTTTTAGCACAACAAGCCTGCATTCCGCGGTTCACCGCTGCTAACGAACAGCGTATCCGAGGTTTTGTGTCTGATTTTTCTATTCAAGACGCAGCCTTGGTGAAAGAGTACGAAAAGAAAAGCAAACACGATGTGAAGGCTGTCGAGTATTTTTTGCGAGACAGAATGAAAGCTATAAAGATTCCAGGTAGTGAATACATTCACCTTGGTTTAACGAGTGAAGATGTGAACTCACTAGCCTACTCATTACTCATTACTGAAGGAAAAAGCGTTTTAGTCACTACCCTTCGTCAAGTACTGCAACTGCTTACGAAGATGGCCGAAGTCAACGCGAGTGTTCCGATGATGGCCAGGACTCATGGCCAAGAAGCAGTACCTACTACAGTTGGCAAAGAACTTGTGGTTTTTGGGATGAGACTTTTTCGTGAGCTGTTGATAGTGGATTCTCAGCACGTTGAAGCAAAGTTGACGGGCGCTGTGGGTAACTTTAATGCGCATACGGTGGCGTTTCCCAACAAGAACTGGATTGAAGCAAGCCAAAAGTTTGTGTCCTCCTTAGGCCTCAAACCAAACATTATTACCACTCAAATAGTACCTGCCGAAAGCTACTTGGAGCTTTTTAGTAGCTTGATCAGAATTAATGGTATTTTGTTGGATCTCAATCAAGATATCTGGCGGTATATCAGCGATCACTCTTTTGGCCAAAAAGTAGAGAGTGAGCAGGTGGGTTCCTCCACCATGCCCCAAAAGATCAATCCTATCGATTTTGAAAATAGCGAAGGAAATCTTGGCCTAGCAAATGCACTGCTCTTGTTCTTCATTCAAAAACTGCCAGTGTCACGTTTACAACGAGATTTGTCGGACAGTACCGTAAAGCGCAGCATCGGAACTGCATTTGGGTACTGCCACCTTGCATATCTTTCACTGCTCAAAGGACTTCCTAAACTGACGGTCAATACATATAAGCTGGATCAAGAGCTGAGCGATCACTGGGAAGTACTGGCTGAAGCGCTCCAAGTAGTACTGCGAGTGGAAGGCGACGAAGGTGCCTACGAAAAGTTGAGAGTTTTTTCACAAGGGAAGCAGCTGACTCAAAAGGATGTTCAGGAGTTTATTGAGGATTTGACGCTTTCATCAGAAACAAAAGCGCGTCTGCTTGCACTTCGTCCCGAAACCTACATTGGTCTGGCGCCAGAGCTAACTGCACATGCTGTCCAATCTATCAATGCATATCTCAAAGGAGTGACATGAACTCAATTCGACCACGTAGTTACGCAATTTGTGGGGGCGCATATGGTGACGAAGGTAAAGGCAGAATAGTTGACATGCTAGTACACCAGTTGAGTCAAGAGGGCCCAGTAGTTGTGTACCGAGACAATGGCGGAGCTAACGCCGGACACACGGTGGAGTTTCCGAATGGCCAACGAGTTGCTCTACATCAACTGCCGTCAGGAGTCTTTATTCAAGGTGCAGTGGTGGTACTAGGCAAAGAGATGGTGATTCACCCGGGAGACTTGCTGGAAGAGCTAGCTCAAGTCAAAGAAGTAGAGGTTACCAAAGATCGTGCAGAAATTCGCATTGATAAGTTAGCTATCCTGTCGCTTGATACACACCGGGCTTACGAAGCTGTGCTGAAAGATTGGCAATCTGGAGGTAAAGGATCGACTGGCAGAGGGATTGCTCCAGCATATGCCGACGTCCTGCTTCGACATCCGTTACGAATGCGCGACTTAACCCAGTTCAATGAGGAAAAGGTCAAACAGCACTATCAAATGTATGCTGCCCTGATCACAGGCCTTGGTCAGAATCTTGAAACATTAGAAGTTCCTACATTGAGCGGGCCAAAAGTGACGGTTGGTACTGAAGCCGAGTTTGTGGCTCGATTACGCTCACAAGCAAAGCAGCTACGACCATTTATCTATGATCTACACGATTGGCTCGTAGATCACTGGCAAAACGAACGCTGCGGCTTTGTCTTCGAGAAAGCTCAAGCTGTGGGCCTAGATTATCGCTGGGGAGTGTACCCAGATGTGACTGCGTCGGATACCACTTTTGCTGGAATTTTCTCGGCAACTGAAGGAACCATTGATCCTGATCGGATCAGCATCAAAGCCGGTGTCATTAAAGCCACGTATATGTCTAGTGTCGGCACCCGAAAACTTCCAACCCTAATTCTTGGCGAGCTAGCAGAGCGAATTCGCAAGGATGCACATGAGTATGGTGCTACCACGAAGCGACCTCGAGACATTGCTTACCTGGATATTCCAGCGCTGCGATTTTTTAAAGAAGTAGGCAAGATCGACCATCTCATCCTGACACACATGGATGTCATCTATGCAGATGAGCCAGTCAAAGTCTGTGTTGGATATAAGCTTGGCATGAAAAATGTTAGTTATCGTCCAGATCAAGAATTCTTAAGTACTGTTGACCCGGTCTACAAAGAACTTAAACCATGGGATGCTAAAAAGTTAGCCACAGCGAAAACCTACGCTGAACTACCAAAAGAAGCGAAAGTCTTCCTCGAGTTTATTGCCGAAGAAATTGGAGCACCAGTGATGATGATCACAACTGGACCAAAGCGCGAACAGGGCATTATTTTTTCGAAGATTGTGTGATCGCAACTAAGAATACCCAAGCAAAGGTTTTCAGATTGAGAGGGAAGTTCCCGTGGAGCTTCTTGGTTTCACAGGCACTTGAGGAGTGCTAAGATCACTGTATGTCGTCAAAGGTTACTCCACGAGCTGCCAAAAAACTTGGTCAAAAAATTAAAGAAGCTCGTCTGGGCAAATCATTTCGCCAGTCAGATCTAGCAAAGCTGGTCGGTATCTCTACCCAATCGATCTCTGCGTTTGAAAGTGGTCGTATTCCGCCCGCACGTGATTACATCGAAAAAATTGCGTACCACACTCAAAGGCCCGTTCATTTTTTTACAGGTCAAAAAGTGGCCGAAGCGTTGGCTAGAGTAGATCAGCTGCGAACAGAGCTCGATGAGCTTCGTGAGATCTTGCAACAGATTATTGAAGGGGAGTAAGAAGATGATGCTCTTTAAATGAGTAGTGCCCCCTTTCTGCAATGATGACATGATCGAGAACTTCAATTCCTAAAATTTGCCCTGCTTCAGTAATTCGACGCGTGAACACTTTATCTTCTGCTGATGGTGAAGGATCACCACTGGGGTGGTTATGCACAAGAATGAGGTAGCTCACCGGATGGTACTTAATTACAGAAAAAATATCTCTGGCCGTCACAGCTGATTGATTCACACTTCCTACTGCTACTGTCTCCTTGAGAAGAAGCTGCAGACGCGTGTTTAAGTACAAGCAGACAATATGTTCTCGCTGAAGTGTTTTCAGTTCTCCAACAAGTTCAGTCACCTTTTGCAGTTGATCGATGACTGGAAACCCAGTGGGTCGAACTCGTTCCACAAACTCAATCATTGCTAATAACTGACATGCTTTGGCCATGCCGATACCTGGAATGGATAGAAGGGACTTGAGATCGGGTTTTGTTTCCCTGAGTTGCTGTGCAACTCGCTCAGCGAGCTTTCCGATGGGGTGCGTGGAAGTACCGCTTCCGAGTACAACGGCAACCAGCTCTGGAGTGGTGAGTTGAGTAACCCCAACAGAAGTGATTTTCTCTCGTGGTTGAAGTACCTGGTGGTCATGCTGCATGGCTATTACTATAGGAGTGATCTGTGACAACAAGTGTAAATAGAACTGCGTATATTCTCAGTTCTATTTTTTTGTTATGCTGAGTCCACGGAATAAAAACATTCTGTTGCTCTGCTCCAAAAACCAGAGTATAAATTGAGTATTCATATTAATTGGTCAACCTATGCAGCTCCCCACCTTTAACTCAGAAAGATTGAAAAAGATTAAATTAAAATACGTCCTTGCCGGACTTGTTTTACTTATTTTGTTGATTGGTGGCGGAGTAGGGCTTTACCTCTCTGGCCAATCACAGGATCTTCGTCAGCAAGCAGCTGGTGGATACCTTTCTTGTGCTGGCGGTGTGGAAAGTGGCAAAAAAGCCTGTTCTGGATTCAGAGCGTATGTGACGTGTAACAATGGTGCATTTAGTGCCCCGACAACCTGTTCAGCAAATCAAATTTGTCAGTCTGGAAACTGTGTGGCAGAAGCTGCACAAAGCTGTGCTGGTGGAGTTCCAAATGGTGCTCGATCTTGTGACACATTTCGTTCTTACGTTACTTGTAACAACGGATCCTTCGGAGCATCTACCCCATGTACTGGTAACCAAACCTGTAGCAATGGTTCATGTGGTGGGGGTGGAGGTGGTTGTCCAGCGGGCTCTAATCCAATCACTGGAGGCGTCGATGTCGGCGCATGTAGATGTACTGCCACGGGACAAGTAGTCGAAATTGGTGGATCGTGTAACCCAGTGCCATCCGTGGTCCCTGGAGCTACTCCAACCGCTTCTCCAACAACCGGTGTCTGTAAAGGTGCTCTTGAGAGCTGTGACAACGGCGCAAACGCATGTTGTGGCGGCTTAGTCTGTCAGGGCGTAGATGGAAATCGCAAATGTCAGCAACAAACAGTAAACCAATGTGGAACAGGGAACACTTGTGGAGGCAGTAATGGATGGTTAGGCTTCCGTTGTTCCAGTCTGTCCAATGGTCAATGTCTTGAAAATGCACAAACCTTTAACTCACAGTCTGCAGCATTCGCTTATGCCAATGCAAATGGTTGTGGCCAAGTAGATGAAGTGTGTGTGGGTGGACCACAAAATCGAAATCTCTGTGGATCATTCCAGGTTATCTCCACAAGTTGTGGCGGAACCGGCGGCCCATCTGCTACTCCACAATCGTCAGCTCAACCAAGTCCAGTTGCGTCGCCAACCCCTGGTGTCACACCAAGTCCAGTTGCGTCACCAACTCCTGGCGTCACACCAAGTCCAGCAGTGTCACCTTCACCAACGCCATCACCTGTCTGTGGAACATCATGTGCCACAACCAGCCAATGTCCTCAGGATCACACCTGTAACAATGGAACATGTCAGCTCACGGCTTGTGTGAATGGAGCAGCCTGTGATACACAAAGTTGCCGAGTGACCGCATGTGGAACAACCTGTGCAGTGAGTGCAGACTGTCCAAGTGATCACGGCTGTAACGCAGGAGTCTGTAAACTGAATGCATGTCTCAACAACTCCACGTGTAGCTCAGACTTCTGTAGAGTCACGGCTTGTGGCAGCACATGTAACTCAACAGCGGACTGTCCAAATGACCACACCTGTAACAGTGGCGTCTGTAAGCTCAACACCTGTTTGAACGGGGCAACCTGTGATAGCAATCAGTGTAATGTGCTGACTCCGTCACCAGTTCCATCACCAGTCTTAGGATGTAACGACGTCTGTGTCAACAACTCTGACTGTAAATCAAGCAACCAGATCTGTGTAGACACTTCAAGTGGTCGCAGATGCCGCCTTGAGACGAACATCACCAGTGACTCATGTTCAGCTCCAGGACAAGCAGTGGCAGCATCAACACCACAGCCTGCGCAGCCAACGAGTCTGCCAGTAGCAGGAAGCTCAGATATCTTGAAGGCATTAGGTATCGGACTGCTCGCTATCATTCTCGGAGTCATCGGCTTCCTAGCTCTCTAGGAACGTACAAAGAAAATCAGAAAGCTGCTTTCTTCACAGGAAGCAGCTTTTTTGTATCTACGCTGATAAAAAAACATCCCATGGTGAGTGGGATGTTTTGCTTACTGAAAAGTTCTTTGGAGTCTACTTACTTTTTTGTGACGTCGTGTCCACCAAACTCGTTTCTCAGTGTAGAAACAACTTGGCCCGTATAACTTGGATACTCAGTAGAAGCGACACGAAAATCCAACGATGCTTTGATTACTGGAGTAGGAACCTCAAGTTCTTGCGCAGTCTCTACCGTCCAGAGCCCCTCACCGCTATGAGCCACTGTTCCAGAGATGCCTTCAAGGTCATTCCCGTGCTTTTGATATCCGGACTCAAGCCAGCCTACCAACCGAGACTCAATGACGCTTTTCGATTGATAAAGTTCTGCAACTTGTTGAAGATCGTAGTTGTACGCTGACTTCTTCAGTACTTCAAAACCTTCCCCGATGGCCTGCATCATTCCATACTCAATTCCATTGTGGACCATCTTGGCAAAGTGTCCTGCGCCATGCCCTGGGAAGAAGCGATAGGCCCCATTGTCAGCAATGTCGGCAAAAAGAGGCTCGAGTGTTTTAAAAACTGTTGTGTCGCCACCAGCCATAATGCATGCGCCGTTTCGTGCTCCTGCTGGACCACCAGATACACCTGCGTCCATGAACTTAATGCCTTTACTAGTCAGCAGCTCTGCACATTTCAGCGTGTTTTTATAAAATGAGTTTGCGCCGTCTACGACGATGTCACCTGGTGAGAGGAGTGTGGAAAGCAAGGTAATCATTTGAATCGTTGGTTCACCTGCAGTCAGCATTACCCAGACCAGCTTTGGGCCGTGGAGCGACGACACGAGCTCTTCGATAGTTTCTACCGTTTTCGCACCAGCCGCTGCAACTTCTCTTCTTGGTTCAACTGAGCGATTCCAGGCCACTACGTCATGCCCTTTTTCAAGCAAACGAAACACCATATTTTTGCCCATCTTTCCAAGACCAATATATCCAACTTCCATAGTTTTCCTTTCACATCTTTCGAACTGTTTGTGGAGCAATCGTACAGTTCGAAGCTCCTTTTGACAAATGCATAAGTAGTCATATAATCGAGACAATGCAACACGCTGCTATTCAATGCAAGCAAACCAACAAGAAGCCTTTCAATGGAGGTGTGTTGCTGTAGTTTCAAGAGAAGATAAAGAAAAAAACATGCAAATCACCTCTACAACGAGGTGTTTTTTTTGCATGGAAAGGGATGTATGAAAGATGTGTTGTTTGTCTGTCAGGCAAACGTGGGTAGGAGCCAGATGGCGGAAGGATTCTTCAACTTTCTGACCGGCACTGATTTTGCTACCAGTGCGGGAGTAATTGATGTGAGACAAAAGTTTCAAACTCCGGCGGAAGAAGCGATCGCTGCCATGCGTGAGCGAGGTATCGACATCAGTCATCAAGCGGTAAAGATCGTCACACCAGAAATGTGTCAGGAAGCACGTCGTGTAATTGTGCTGTGCGACAAAGCACTCTGCCCAACGTTCATGCTAAAACTTCGAAGAGTCGTGTTCAAAACAATTGAAGAACTAAAGACCGATCAACTTCGTGCGGCACGTACTGTCCGAGACCAAGTGGAAGAAATTGTGTACGGGCTGATCTAGCTTGTTGATTTAGTTTCTCATCTCAATGACGAGCCGCGAATCTTGAAGGTTTGCGGTTTCACCACTCGTTGAGCGAAGCTGCACCTGAAAGGTTGTTGGTGAAGTTGGAATAGAGAACTTGGCGGTTCTGGTCCAGGTTGGGTTACTGGTGTTGAACATCAACTCAGTGCTGTAGTAGATGGTGTTGTTGGTGATATCAATCAAACGAGCATGCACTTCACCACCAATGGTGTATCCAGCAGCCTCGAACCGAACACTGACGATTTGACCAAACTTTTTTGGATCGAACATAATTTGGGCGCCAGTCAGCGTCGTCCAGTCACGATTGTCTGTACTTCCGCCACCGATAGGTAGAAAGGTTTCGGTGACTTTGCCAGTGGCAGGTTGAGAAACTGTGGTGTTGTTGACAATAGTGGTAGTGTTTTTTCCTGAAGGGGTAGCTAGAAGTTCTAGTGCAGCAACGCGAGCTGAGAGATTCTCAAGCGTTGTCTCAACACTTGATGCTTCAGAGATTGGCAAAGAGTCTGCTGACTCTACATTAGGAGCGGGTGAGGTGGTGGCCTTTTTTTCCATGACTAATAAGCCAGGAAGCACGCTACTGTACAGCCAAATGAGTCCCACTATTCCTAACGAGAGTAACGCTAACCAACCAAGAATAATGAGTCGCCACGGATGATGCATGTATTCATATGGTACTGGAAATGGCCAACGCGTGCAAAGGCAGCAGCTGTCTCATGGCTACGCTAGGGATTCCAAAGTGGGTGGCTCATCAATATGATCACGGTAGTATTCCCACAAGGGACTGCGCTGTGTCATTGACCAGATGTTTAAACTTCCCATGCGGCGAGAATCTTGATTGAGCTGTGGATCGGCAGTTTCGAAAACATCTTCTGGACCGCTGATTTGGCAGTTAGACCAGAGTGTCCCTCCATAGACCATGCCGTTTTTTGCATTGCCGATGTTGGGAGATGTCCAGGCCGCACGAGTTTCAGTATGAATAGAATCAAAGTCCATTTTTGCTGCTTCCGAAAGTAAGTGATGTTTGATCAGACGGTTCATACCGATATTTCGGTAATCAGGATGTCCTGCGGAGTCACCAATTTCAAAGAAGCGGAACTCTTGATTCCCAAACGTCATGCGTGCAATGTCACCATTCGCGACCACCACTATTTTGCCTTGCGCGTTGCGCACTCCAATTGGATACATATTTTCACCGTTGATCCACGCTTCAACTTGGTCGGGTTGTTCAAGTGGCGTGAGGTAGCCATTAAAAGAAAGTCGGAATATTTCTGCCAAGTCTTCCATATCTTGAGCTGTGAGTTTTTCGGGGGAAAGTTTCTCCATCAGAAAACCCGGAGGTAATTCTTGAGGCAGTGAGAAGGTAAAGTCTTTGGCTTTGGCAGCTTGCATTAACAGATCTGTTCGGGTGCGATCAGTCAGCTGTCTTCCGGGGAGGCTTGCGCCGTTCATCGCCCAATCGTATCCCTCCCACCTTCCACCAAGATGAACAGCTGCTTCTGTTTTGATAGGGAACTCGAGTCCTTTACTGGGAAGAAAGAGTCCAGCTTTAATGATGACACGATCGATAATTCTGGTAATATCTTGGTGTTCGCGCGCAGCAGGAAAGAGTTGTGTTTCAAGGTATTGACGATACTGCTCAGCAGTTTGAATGACTTCTCCACAAAAGCTTTTTATGCGGAGGCTTTCCGGCTGATATTGAGGCTCCCCGAGTCCACCTATTCCAGGTTTATAGAGTTTATTTTCCAGTAATCTCGGGAACGGTTCATCACGTTTCCCTGATGGATTTTGCGCACTTCTTTCGAGATTTGCCATCTAGTCCTCATCGAAAATGATATGTCGCTTTGGCGGAGGTGAAGGGGTTCGAACCCTTGTATCCCGAAGGATCACGCTTTCCAGGCGTGTGCAATTGACCACTATGCGACACCTCCAGACTAACCTCGAGATTATATCCTACTTTACGATCTAAACGCCATTAGCTCTTGAGTGGGAGTTCGTCCTCTTTTGTGCGTTCAATTTTCGGGTATACTGCTGGCAGGTGAGGAAGATAACCCATGTCCCAGATTCAGGAAGTCAAGCAAGCCACTGACATCGTTCAGATTATTTCTGAGCGCCTGAATTTACAACGTTCTGGCGCTAACTTTCGCGGCTTGTGTCCCTTTCATTCCGAAAAATCCCCGTCTTTTTTTGTCAGTGAACAGCTACAGCGTTACCGTTGTTTTGGTTGTAGTAAATCTGGTGATGTCTTTACCTTTCTTGATGAGTACGAGGGTATGACTTTTGCAGAGGCACTCCAGTACTTAGCTGACAGAGCCGGCATTACCCTCACCAAACAAACCTTCACCGATGAAGATGAAGAACGGAAAAGATTACTCGAAATCTTGAACTTAAGCCGGGAGTACTTTCACTACTTACTCACTGAGCATGAGGTGGGTAAAAAAGCCATGGAGTACCTCAAAAATCGAGGCACCACAGCGGAAACGATTAAAGTCTTTCAACTTGGCTACGCACTGCCTGGTTGGGACGGACTTTTGAAGTACTTAACACAAAAGAAAAAATACTCACTTGCAGACGCACAAGCATCTGGTCTGATTATCAAAGCCCAAGGAGGACGAAGTTACGATCGGTTTCGAGATCGTTTAATGTTCCCTCTGACTGACCATCGTGGCAGAGTTGTGGGATTCTCAGGAAGAGTGTTAGATAGCACCACCAAAGAAGCGAAGTACATCAACACCCCAGAAACACTGCTCTATCATAAGAGTCAGCTGTTGTTTGGTTTTTCTCAGCTGTATCAAGAAATTCGTAAAGAAAATGAAGTGGTAATCGTGGAAGGGGAGTTTGATGTGCTTTCTTCCGCGCAGGCTCACGTCAACCATGTGGCAGCCGTAAAGGGATCTGCGCTCACCGAAGAGCACATGCGTTTGCTCAGTCGCACCGTGGAGCGAGTACTGCTGTGTTTTGACACCGATAGCGCGGGGATCGAAGCCACTCGACGAGCCATCGCCGTAGCAAAACCTTTTGGTATTGAACTACGTGTCTTGGATTTTGGCGACGAAGGGAAAAAAGATCCTGATGATTTGGCGCGTCTACATCCACAAAAGTGGAGACATGTAGTGAAGTCCTCTATTTCGGTCTACGAGTTTTTGATTCGCGCTTCATTGAATGAACATGATCCTGCTACGCCGGAAGGAAAACGAAAAATCGTAGACCAACTTGCTCCGGTCATGAGTCAAATTAGTCATGCAGTCGAAAAAGAGTACTATGTGCGGAAACTGGCCGAAGCTTTGAACGTGAAGGAAAGTGCCTTGACCGCTGATCTGCAAAAATTTGGGATGGTCAGTGATAAACGGCGACCATCACGTGACAGTGCTACTCAACCAGCAGCAGATTCCAGTGCAACACAGCCATCTACTCGTCGTACTCGCTTGGAGCAGTACGTGTTGTTCTTGCTTTTTCAAGCAGACCAAAAAAACATGCCGAAATTTCTACAACAGGTACTCGAGTTTGAGTGGCAGCTGCCAGGAGCCAAGCAGTTGGTGGTGGCTCTCGCCCAGTATCCATCAGAGGCTAAGTGGTCTCTGCAACACTTTGCGCAGCAGCAAGCGGAAGACTTGCAGCAACGACTTTTCGAAATCACCGCTGACGAAGAGTCCCTTCGCATCGTGGCGGATCTGGACCGTGACAAAGAGTATCCAAAAGAGTGGCACAAAGCGTTGACGGACTTAATGCAGTTCCACCTCAGCGAGCAAATGGACATCATTCAGACACGCTTAGATGAGCTTGATGGTCTTGCCAATAAATCCCCCGAACAAGAAGAAGAGCAGATGAAGTTACTCCAGCAAGTGGTCCAGCTTCGCGGGAAAAACAACAAGTCTCTCTAGCAGGCTAAGTTGCCTCTCTCACTTGAGGAAAAAACATCTCTATGCACCCTTGACAACGCATACCCCCTGGGGGTATAAAGGGTGACGTGCCAAGTGACCCAATCGTCCTCCAACTCAAGCGCATCAAAGGTCAACTCGAAGGCGTTATTTCGATGTACGAAAACGAGCAAACTTGTGTCGACGTAGTTCGCCAAGTGATTGCTGCTCGCAGCTCGCTGGGGCGAGTTGCTCGCGACCTTCTGACCGGTGAAGCAAGCCGTTGCACCAAAGAGCGTAATGTTGAAGAACTCGAGGAAGTACTAAAAGAAGTCTTCCGCTACTAAACGCACGAAACATAAACACAACATTCTCGGTGAGACTCTCACCAAGAAAGGGATCTATGGCAGATACGCCACAACACTCAATCATTCACTTAGACGAGGCAAACTTTCAAAAGACCTTAGATGAATCAAGCATGCCAGTAATGGTGGACTTCTACGCTGACTGGTGTGGTCCATGCAAAATGGCAGCACCTGTTTTAGAAAAATTAGCTACTGAAATGAAAGATACGCTGGTCATTGCCAAAGTAAACACTGACGAAGCTGGAACACTGGCCCAACAGTTTGGAATCATGAGTATTCCTACGGTGATCGTTTTTCAGAAAAAAGACGGCAAAATGGTTGAAGTCGATCGAAAGATTGGTTTCCCAGGAGAAGAAGGCTATCGTCACATGATTAACGAAGTTATTTCCGCTGAAGCTCCAGCCGCTTAATTTCTACATATGCAAAAAACACGCGTCGCAATCATTGGGAGTGGACCTACTGGGTACACTGCTGGCATCTACACTGGACGGGCAAGTCTCGAACCACTGTTGTTTGCTGGCCAAAAAAGTGGTGGTCAACTCATGCTCACCACAGACATTGAAAACTTTCCCGGTTTTGCCAACGGCAAGAATGGTCCAGAACTGATGATTGAGATGCGCCAACAAGCAGAGCGATTTGGTGCCAAAATTATTGACCAATTCGTGTATGCAGTAGATTTTTCGGCTCGTCCGTTTAAGCTCTGGACACATCTTCCAGCAACCGCCAATCCAGAAGTTCTCGAAAAAGGAACGCCAGAAGAGTTCGCACAAATGCGAGAAGCACTCAGAGCAGAGCCACATGACGTAGAAGCAGATTCAGTAGTGGTTGCTGTCGGTGCAAAATCAAAAATGCTTGATGTACCAGGTGAAAGTCAGTTCGTTGGCCGAGGTGTAAGTACTTGCGCTGTTTGTGATGCGGCATTTTATCGAGGGAAGCGCACGCTCGTGGTAGGTGGTGGTGACGCAGCCATGGAGGACACATTGGCACTGACCAAGTTTGCGGACTCAGTGGTGGTGTTAGTGCGTGGTGAAAAGATGCGTGCCAGTAAAATTATGCAAGATCGCGTCTTAGCACATCCTAAAGTCACCGTCATGTTTCAGACCACGATCAAGGAAGTGAAAGGTGAGGCTGCGGTCAAGCAAGTAGTACTCATCAACACATCTACGCAAGCTGAACAAATTATGGAAATGGATGGCGTGTTCGTCGCTATTGGACACATGCCGGCCACCGGAATTTTTGAGGGACAGCTGGAGCTTGATACTCATGGATTTATCTTAACTCGCCAAAGCATCAGCGCTGCTGGTGTGGCTATGGCTCAAGCTGCTATTGATGAGTCAGGGAAAGTGGCATTTCCGTCCATGACTTCTGTGGAAGGTGTTTTTGCAGGTGGAGATGCCGTGGATATTCGTTATTGGCAAGCTATTACTGCTGCCGGACAAGGCTGCGCTGCCGCAATTGACGCAGAGCGTTGGCTGGAAGAGAGATAACATGACAGACGTATATCAAGAATCACTCGAGCTACATCGAAAGCATCAAGGTAAACTTGGAGTTCAATCTCTCATTTCGGTCAAAAACAGAAATGACCTTTCGCTTGCATACACTCCAGGCGTTGCGGAAGCATGCCGAGCAATTGCAAAGAATCCTGAAGAATCATTTAAACTTACATTGAGAGGCCGTACAATTGCTGTAATCTCGGATGGGTCCGCCGTGCTTGGTCTTGGAAATATCGGACCAGCAGCTGCGATGCCAGTCATGGAAGGAAAGTCTCTCTTAATGAAGGAGTTTGCAGGAGTAGATAGCATTCCACTTGTGATCGACACACAAGAAACAGAGAAAATCATTGAGTTTGTGAAGCAAGTTTCTCCATCATTTGCTGGGATAAATCTTGAAGATATTTCGGCTCCACGTTGTTTTGAGGTTGAAGATAACCTTCAAGAAATTGGGATTCCAGTTTTTCATGACGACCAACATGGAACCGCTATTGTTGTGACGGCTGCTCTCAAGAATGCTGCCAAGGTGGTAGGTAAAGATTTCCGCTCACTGAAAGTCGTGATCGTTGGAGCGGGAGCTGCAGGTTTAGCCACGGCAAAAATGTTACTGGGCTTAGATGGTCCTTGGGCAAGTCTTCATCAACTTACAGACGTCGATCGTATCGATCAATTAAAAATTGTGGATACCCGAGGAGTGATTCATCCAAGTCGCCCAGATGCATTGAACCCGCACAACAAATACAAAAACGCATTGTTAGCGTTTTCTAATACACCAGATGAACCGTCAGACTTGTCACAAGCGCTTGAAGGGGCAGACGTGGTGATTGGTGTTTCTGGCCCGAATTTAATTACTGCTCAGATGATTCAACGTATGGCACCTAAAGCGATTGTGTTTGCAATGGCAAATCCAACTCCAGAGATTCATCCAGACGAGGCCAAGAAGGGTGGAGCAATGGTTATAGCAACCGGCCGCAGTGACTTCGAAAACCAAGTAAATAATGTTTTAGCTTTCCCTGGTGTTTTCTTAGCTGTTATATCTTCTCGGATCCCAAGAATTACCACATACATGAAGTATGCAGCCGCGAATGCTTTGGCAGAAATGATCGAGTCGCCAACTCCCTCTCTTATCCTGCCAGATCCTTTCACCCCTCAGTTAGCACAACGAGTAGCCGATGCCATTCTTATGGTTTCGAAGAAAAGGTAACAATGTCAACAAACCCACATCAGCAAGCTGTCGAACAGCTGGAGAAGGTAGCCGCACACCTGCGACTCCACTACGACGGAGACGACCAAGCTCGTTTTGATGCAGCCATCGAACGTCTGAAAGAGCCTGATCGCCTCATCAAAGATACCCTCGAAATTAAAATGGACGACGGCAGTACTCAAAAATTTACTGCCTTTCGTTCTCAACACAACAATGCCCGAGGACCGTATAAAGGTGGTATCCGTTTTCACCCCAACGTCAGCGAAGCAGAAGTCAAAGCACTTTCTACATGGATGACTTGGAAGTGTGCCGTGACCGGAATCCCCTATGGTGGAGGGAAAGGTGGCATCATTGTTGATCCCAAAACACTTTCTCAAGATGAACTGCAACGACTGAGTCGTGCGTACACGCAGTTGATAGCTGACTTCATTGGTCCTTGGATGGATGTGCCGGCGCCCGATGTAAATACCAATGGTCAAATCATGGCGTGGATGGTGGATGAGTACCAGCAGATTTTGTCCAAGCGGGCCGTCTTGGCACACACTACTGGAATTGGCGAAAACCCACTCGCTACCTTTACCGGCAAGCCTTTATCTTTAGGCGGTTCTGAAGGCAGAGAAGAAGCTACTGGCCTTGGCGGTGTATTTGTGATGGAAAAATTGGTAGAGAAACTTTTTGCACAACAACCAAAGAAAAATATTTCGATAGCTATTCAAGGGTTTGGAAACGTGGGGTACTGGTTTGCAGTACACGCCCACCAACTAGGATACAACGTGGTGGCTGTTTCAGACTCCAAAGGCGGAATATATAACCAAGCGGGTATCGATCCTGAAAAAGCCTTTAAGCACAAACAAGAACATGGCTCACTTCCACAGCAAAATGTCCAAGTGATCACGAATGAACACTTGCTAGAGCTGAATGTAGATATTCTGGTTCCTTCAGCCTTGGAAGGTGTTATACACGCCCAAAATGCTGACAAGATCAAAGCCCGAGCCATCATCGAGATGGCCAACGGTCCTACAACACCAGAAGCAGATGAGATTCTGCTGCAGAGAGATATTTTCGTTGTACCTGACGTGTTAGCAAATGCAGGTGGTGTCTCTACCTCGTACTTTGAGTGGGTCCAAAACTTGCAGGGATACAGCTGGCCACATGAGGAAGTGATCCGCAAGCTCCGGCCGCTGATGGAGACTGCATTTGATCAAACTTGGGAAATGCACCAGCGAACGCACTTAAGTGGTCGTCTATCTACGTACATGACAGCTGTGCAACGTGTAGTAGACGCGATGATTATGCGCGGACAAGTGTAACTAAATCCTTAAGCTAATTCTCAGAAAACTCATCGATGATGAAGTCTGGTCTTGCGATCTTGATTGCTGTGTAATATACATAGTAAATCGATAGGTCATCTGTAAAGTAACAAAGGAAAGGATTTCTATGGCAAGTGAAAAAACAAATTCACCATATTCATTGAATGCCATGCTCGATTTCACTACAAACAATGCAGGACTGCTGTTCCTCGGAGTAGCACTTTTAGTTGTTGGATTTCTCTCAGGCGCCATGTGGCGAGAGAACTCTATGTTGAAAGCCGGCTACGCAGGAAATGGTGGAACACCAACCGCAATAGCTGATCCAAATGCACAACCAGGCGCTCCAGCAGCACCTACGGAACTTACTGAAGAAGATTGGAAAGCTGTCCAACAAGATCCAGTAGGTGTGATTGGTAAAGACAATGCAAAAGTGACGATCGTTGAGTACACGGACTACCAATGTCCATTTTGTGCTCGTCACTACACCAGTGCATACAAACAGATCAAAGAGCAGTACGTGGATACTGGCAAAGCGAAGCTTTTACTTCGTGATCAGCCATTACCATTCCATGCGAATGCCAAGATCAGTGCGAATGCAGCTCGTTGTGCAGCCGATCAAAACAAAGGTAAGTTAGAAGCAATGCATGATGCATTGTTCCAAAACCAAGATGCTTGGGCGAACCTCCCAACCGAAGCGGCAATTGCCAAGTTCGGTGAGTACGCTACCGCAGCAGGTTTGAACGCCAACACCTTGACCCAATGTGTCAAAGATGGCAAGTTCAACACGCAGATCGATGCGGATAGTGCTCTTGGTACCAAGATTGGTGCCTCTGGTACACCAACCTTCATCATCAACGGCAAAGTCGTTGTTGGAGCTCAAGACTTCACGGTCTTCCAACAAGAGATCGAGAATGCGTTGAAGAGCTAAGTTTCTTAGCTTATAGATTGCAATGAAGTAGACACCCTCCGCAAGGAGGGTGTCTTGTTATCAAAGTGAAAGGCGGCCAGCCCGGATAGAGACTATCCGAGCTAGCCGATGAAGAGAAAAGCGGACAAGAATGATTACTTGTTTTTTGCCGCAATAATGCGGCCTAGAATGGCTTTCACCATTCCAAACACTGCGAGAGCAAATCCCACAGCCAAAACAAGGAACGCTATGCCTAGTCCTAGTGCTAGCCAATTCATAGCTGCCTCCTTAAATGGATTGGTCCAGTGGACCAGATGAACTATCTGTAATAGAGCAGGTACTTCATCTGATCCACTTGATTACCGTTTGCGAGGGGTAGTAAGAAAGGTCAAGCAATAGTCTCTTAAGCCTATATTATATCATTGTGGGACTTAGCATCTGCCTTTACTTCTTAAAAAGTGGTGTATAAACTAGCAATAAGTTGGTTTCCTACCTGCTTTTTCATCAAGCACCGTGTATAATTGTAAGATCCTAGAGTTAGTAACTGCGTTGCTCGGATCGCCCGGCAAATCAGTGAGGACAATGACCAAAAAAATCTCCCCAAAACCGAATAAAAAAGCCAAGTCCGTCGCGACAAAGAAACCACCTCGAGTGGCAAACACCTCAGTGGCTAAAAAAACGGTAAAATCAATAAAAACAATTACGAAAGTCGTCAAAAGGACCGTCAAGAACATCATGCCCGTAAAAAAGACCGCTCCAAAAAAATCCGTTAAAGCTGCCGTAAAACCAGCTCCCAAGGCTAAGCCAGTTGTAAAAACTGCAAAAGCCGTAGCAAAAACAGCCACTAAACCAGTAAAGACAGCAAAGCCAGTCGCCAAACCCAAAGCTCCAGCAGCTAAGTCTGTAAAAGCAACCAAAGTCTCCAAGCCAACTCCCGTCGCTTCAAAAGTAGAAGCGAAAGTGGCCAAAGCCAAAAAAGCTGCCACTCCAGCCACCACAATCCAGATGACTGCAGATGTCACCCCAGAAGTGATCGTTCCGCCAGCAGCAGAAATTGACGTGGTTTCTCCACCTTCAACGGATGCAGTTTCTACTTCAGACATGATGAAGTCTCCTGCTTCCTCAACCATGCCAGCCGCAATGAAGGAAGACTTCGATGCCCTCTTGAAGCGTGCCATTAGTCGTGGCTACGTCACTCAAGAAGAAGTGCTGGAAAGTGTGATTGAGCCAGAACTTTACATTGAGCAACTCGACGAGTTCTACGATCAAATTTTGAAGAACACTATCGATATCTTCGAGTCCGTTTCCGAAGATGCCAAAGATGAACAGCCTTCCGAAGTTCAAAAAGAGTTAGATCTTCTTACCAGTAGTATCGAATCCAAAGCAGGTACCGATCCAGTTCGCATGTACCTCAAGGAAATTGGTCGTATTCCTTTGTTGACTCGTGAGCAAGAAATTGACCTCGCACAGCGTACCGAAGGTGGCGACAAGAAAGCCAAGGAAAAGCTGACAGCTTCCAACTTGCGTCTCGTCGTTTCTATTGCCAAAAAGTACATCGGCCGTGGCATGACTTTCCTTGACCTCATCCAAGAGGGAAACAAAGGTCTTATCCGCGCAGTCGAGAAGTATGACTGGACCAAAGGCTTCAAGTTCTCAACTTACGCTACCTGGTGGATCCGTCAGGCTATCACTCGTGCTATTGCTGACCAAGCGCGTACCATTCGTATTCCAGTCCACATGGTGGAAACCATCAACAAGTTGATGCGTACTTCACGTAAGCTAATGCAGGATCTCGGAAGAGAGCCAACCCCAGAAGAAATTGGTAAGGCAATGGAGATGGAGCCAGATCGCGTTCGCGAAATTCTGAAGATCTCCCAAAAAACAACATCTCTTGAAACTCCCATCGGTGACGAAGACGACAGTTACCTGGGTGACTTCATCGCAGACGAAACACAGATCTCTCCATACGAAGCCACCAGTCAACGAATGCTCAAGGAGAACGTTGATGAAGTGCTCAACGCACTGAGTGACCGTGAAGCTAAAGTGCTGAAAATGCGATTCGGTTTGAACGGTTCTCGTCCAATGACACTCGAAGAAGTCGGTCAAAAGTTTGGTGTAACACGTGAACGTATTCGTCAGATCGAAGCCAAAGCCTTGCGCAAGCTTCGTCATCCAAGTAAACGTAAACGTCTCCAAGATTTCTTGGATTAAGGAGCCGTATGGCCAAAGCAATCAAGAAGTTACTTCGTCCAAAAGAAGGCAGAATGGTGGGTGGTGTTTCATTAGCTCTGGCCAACTACTTTGATGTTGACGTCACCATCGTTCGGTTAGTGTGGGTGTTTCTGTTGATCCCTGGTGGATTACCAGGACTTCTGCCATACTTAGTGATGTGGATAGTTGTTCCTCAAGAATAATTGACCTCATCAAATGCTATGCCCAACGAAAATGCTTCAGTTCTTACCGAGCCAGAAAAGTCTATTCC
>Ga0163154_10002917_pt1 | contig 24377 bp, 19 predicted proteins | sample OliLakLV19MP9P1_FD_148649 | JGI IMG/M metagenome (GOLD analysis project Ga0163154, IMG submission 148649) | Freshwater microbial mat bacterial communities from Lake Vanda, McMurdo Dry Valleys, Antarctica - Oligotrophic Lake LV.19.MP9.P1 | ecosystem: Environmental > Aquatic > Freshwater > Lake >... | reverse complement strand
TATAGGGCAGCGTGTTGATGACAACTGCATTGGCAAAAGCGTCGTTGCTGGGTGGGGAGAATTGAGGGCCATCCGACTGCGGGGCTGGCGTGTCTACCTCTTTAGGTGGCGCAGATGGGTCTTGCTGCACTGGGGAGGGCGAACCCGGCGAACCAAGCGCATCCTGAGCATAGAGGTGGGTCTGTCCGCTGGCTAAAATCAGCAGCAAACTTGCCCATACGATCAGCCATAAGAAACGTGAACGGCGAGATGAAAAAGAAAGCATGGCACTAGTTCCTTTACAAATAAAAAGGCTTCACGAGAAGATGAATATCTCATGAGAGCCATTCTATCACCCAATACAACCTTTTTGTTACATTTGCTCATCTAACATCATAGAAAATAACTATTTTTTTATGAGTGTGACATTTCGATATAAAGATTAAGGCTCATATTCAAAATGAGTGCCTTGTAGGGGCAACATATGTCACCCCTACGATGGTTGAGAAATGCGATTTATGGCGCAGCGACCAAAGCCGCTGAAATGGTGAAGCCGTTGTTGGCAGCGCCGCCGTTGGCAGCGCCGCCGTTGGTCAATGCACCGCCGGGGCCGACACCTTGCACTCCGACATAGTAGGTGCTGCCAGCGGGGATGGCTGTCGGGAGGACAAGCTGTCCCACACAGGTGTTACCGGTAATGCAGGTCAGGCTCAATGCGGAATGCGTTTGATAGTAGTAGGTCTGTGCGCCGTTAGCCGTCCCGACCCAAATGTTGTAGCGATTGGCATGAGGATCACCCGTGAAGCTCAGGCTGAGGGCGTTGCCAAAGGTGCTAGCAGTAAGATTGTTGGGCATCCCCGCAATCGGCAGGTTAAAGCCGAAGTCGCCTGCCTCACCTGTGTTCGCACCATCCACCGGCCCCGCAAAGCCGTTGTTGAACGTTCCACCCACACTCGCGCCGCCCGCGCCTTCCGAATTGACGTAGAACGAATAGTTTCCATTGGGCAGCACCATTGCATCGGTAAGGAGGGTGCAGACATTTGCGGCTGTACAGGTCAGCGCCGGATCACCGACTTTGTTATGATACGCGCCATACACCCATGCATTGGTCGTCCAACTGTAAATCGCCACATAATGGCGCGACGCATCGCTGCTGCCTGTCCAAGTAAGGGTTGGCTGCCCATTATTGATACTGACGCTCAAGTTGGTCGGCACAGGCGGGTTAGCGATAAGATCAATTGTGAAGTTTGCACCTGCCCAGCCATCATACCGACCCCCTGCGCTGTAGCCGCCGGGGCCATAGCCTTGCACCCCGACAACATAGCTGGTGTTGTCTTGCAAGTTCACAGGGAGCGTGAAATTGCAGAGTCCGCTCCGGCAAACCACGCTGAAGCGTTGCCAACCGCTGGTATAAACCGGATTATTGGGAAAGGTTGCGGCAGGCCACACCACAATGTTATACATTCTGGCTGAACTAGAATCAAAGGAGACGGTTGGGCGCAAGGTGTTGAGCGACGTTACCGTGAGTCCCGTGACGGGGCTAGGCGGCGGCGCATTCAACCTGAATTCATTCGGCCCAATCCACGCGCCGTTGCCGGGGCGCACCCACACCCGATAAGTTCCGTTGGGGATATAACCACGCTCTCCCATACGCTCTGTTAGATTAAAACCGCAGGTAAAGCTGTCGCATATCGAAGCACGGGGAATACCCCATTCAAAGAGGACTGGGGAGCCGAGCGCCGCCGTATTTACCAGATAGACATCGTAGGTGTTTGCGCCAGTGTATGTCCATGAAACACCAATTGGTTCACTCACAAGCGTCCCTAATGGGTCGATCCAATCCAGCGAGTCGCTAAATAACCCGTTACGTATCCTCAGAGTCAGATTTCCTGTCGATCCTATGTAACCTGCTACCATGATGTGATAGGTAATCCCGGCGGTCATAACATAACTGCCCATCGTACGACGAGACCCCCTAGTGTCATCAGTGCAAGAGACACCCGCAAAAGCACCGAGTGTACCCGTCCCCACTACGAGCATCGTATCGAAATCGGAACCGCCAGTATTAATTGTAATCAAGCCGTTGGCGGCTGGCGTGTAGCGATACCACACCGTACTCGTCGCATTCGGACAGTTCATTTGACCTGGTTCATTCGTAGTCCCAACTGTCGATTGAGTGTTGGTATAGGGCAGCGCACCGATGACGATGGCATTGGCGAAATTGTCATTGCCGGGGGGCGGATCATTGACGGCATCTGACTGCACAACTGGAGACTCATCCCCTTTGCTAGGCTGAGTCGGGTCTTGCGTTTGGGCTTGATCTTGAGGCTGCGCGGGGTCTCCCGGCGAGCCAAGCGGTTCCTGAGCGTGGAGCGAAATCTGGCCGCTGAGCAAAATCAGCAGCAGGCTTGTCCCTACGATCAGCCATAACAAACGTGAACGATGAGATGAAGATGACAACATACGACAGCACTTTCTTTGATAGAGTTGATGCTGTATGTGTATCATGTTAGCGCTTATGAATCGCTACAAGCGGGATGTTGGATGTTGTGGGGAGACTGATCGCATCAAAATTCATGTCAAGTGTAAAGACCTATTTTTAACCACAAAGGCATGAAGGACACAAAAGTAAATTCTTTCATTTCTGTTTCCTTTGTGATCTTTGCGCCTTTGCGGTTAGAGTGGGCTTGTTCATGAACGATGACTAAAATTTGATGTGATTAGCCTGCTTTGTGGGGAGGATGCTGGATTGATCGCTTTTTATACACTCCAGCCAGTGATGAAAATTTGTAGGAACTTGTCAAAAACAAATTCCTACAAAACGAGAGGGTGAAAAATTAGGGGATGATGATCTCGCCCGACATTTGATAGCCGTTATTGGCAAAGCCACCTGTCGTTTGCCAGCCACCCGGCCCCGCCGACTGCACCGCGACGTAAACCGTCCCCGCGCCGAGGTTCAGCGGCAGCGTAAGAAGGCACTGCTGTCCGGGTGTAGCGCAGTTCAGATTAAGCGATGAATGCCATTGGAAGTAGGAGGTCTGTGCCGCATTCGCTGTCCCCACCCAGACTTGGTACCATGTCGTCCCGACGGGGGCTATCCAAGTTGCCACTATTATGCCCGCATCGTTAAAAGCGGATGTAAACGTTATCAGCGGCGGCGCGGGGAAGTTCAAGACGAAATCACCTGCCTCAGTCGTGTTGTTCGCATCAGTTGGGCCGTTGTAGCCGTTGCTGAAGGGTCCACCCTGACTCATACCAGCCGCGCCTTCCGCGCCGATAAAGACCGAATAACTGCCATTCCCAAGCGACAATTCCGGCATGACGCTGCACACCATCCCCGAACATTTATCAACTTTGTTATGCCATTGATCGTACACCCAAGCATTGTTCGTCCAGTTGTACACGAGGACATGATAACGGTTGACCGTCGCATCGCTGTTCCAGCTAATGGTGGGATGGCCTTGATTCGCGTTGACTTGAATCCCATTCGGCAGCGGCAAATCGGCAACACTGTTGACCAGAAACTCGACCCCCGCCCATCCATTGTTATATTGGGTGCCACCTACACTTAATCCGCCGGGGCCGTAGCTCTGCATATAGACGTAATATCGGACATCCTCTTGTAAATCGACCCCTGATTGCAATGTGCATGTAGTCGAATTAGGACTACCGCAGGTCTGAACGCGGCTCGTCCAGAAATCCGCCACAGGCGTATAAATACCCGCGTCGAATAAATTCTTACGAATCAGATAAACCCGAAATTGGGTCGCGCTGGCGGCGGCGGCAGTGGGTAGCGTCCAATTGACTGTAGGGCGCAGTGTGTTCAAGCCTGTTGTCGCGCCGAAGATGACCGGGGCTGGCGGGGGCGCGTTGAGCGTGAAGGCCAGCGGCTCCAGCCATTCACCCCCAGCAGCCCGCAGATACAGATGATAGCTGCCATTGGTCAGCCGGGCGTCCTCGCCATATTCCGGGCGCGAGGTCGGCTCGAACGAACACACAACGCCAGTGCAGTGGCGGCTTGCTGTTAGATAACGGATGTAAAACAGGGGCGTAGTCGGTGTTGCAGCCGAATAGACCGCGATGTCATAGAAGGCGGCACCCACAGGAGTCCATTGATAGGTCGGGTTGCCATAAGTTGTGGTGATCGTGCCAAGCGGGGCGATCACCCGCAGTTGTTCGATAGTCTGAATCTCTACAGCGCCAATGTCACAGGCGTTTCCCTGTGGACGGGCGACTCCACGCTGATCGGTGGCAGGACAGCTACTCACTAGCGCGTCAATCGCCGGACTGTCTGCCAGAAGCATGAAGGTTTGTGTCGGGCCGCCGTTATTGCCAAGCAGCCCCAACAGTGGATTGGTGAGAATGCCCCCTACGGTGTCGCAAGCCGCCGGGAACATGACATTACCGCTTCCACTAAAAGTAGAACTTCCCCGGTTACTACAGGTACTGTTATAGAAGATGCTGTTGGTGATGGTAACGTTGTGCGTACCCCCGCCAAATTGACCGCCATCGTGAATGCCGCCGCCATAAGAACCAGCGTTGTTGCCGGAGAAGGTGCTGCTAGAAACATTGAGCGGACCGAAGTTGTCAATTGCACCCCCTTGGGATCCTGCGCTGTTGCCAGAGAGGGTACTATTGCTGATCGTTACCGTTCCCGTGTTGAATATGCTGCCTCCTGACCCGCCTGCATTATTGCCAGAGAGGGTACTATTGCTGATCATTACCGTTCCCGTGTTGTATATGCTGCCGCCAGAAAAGTCTGCATTATTGCCAGAGAGGGTACTATTGCTGATCGTCACCGTTCCCGTGTTGAGCATAACGCTACCCTCAGTCGCGTTAGCATTGACAATACTGATGCGATTGAGCGTAAGATTGCCAGCACCAGCGACATTTATCACGCGCACCGCGTTATTGCCGCTGACGGTGATGCTTTGTCCGCTGCCGTCGATGGTCATCTGTGTGGTGATCTGCGGCAGTGTAGAGGCCAGCGTGATCGTCCCGCTGACCGCGAACGTGATCGTATCCGCGCCATCGTTGTTGTTGGCATCGGTGATAGCCTGCCGAAGCGAGCCTGCGCCGCTGTCATTAAGATTAGTGACGGTATAGGTTGCCGCCAACGTGAACTGTGATGTGGAAAGGGATGAGCCGATTATACACAACACGAATAAGCTAAGAATAAGGTGTGAACGATAAAATCGCATGGAGCCTCCGGCAATAGATTTGATAGATGCAAACTAGGTAGATACTCATTGTAGAGGAGCAAATAGTGAAAATTTCGTAGAGATTTACGAACATATGTAAAAAATAAAGGACGATTCATTTTCATCATGAGTCGCCCTTTTTCGTGGATATAGGTTGAAAGTCGGGTTTACGGGATGATGATCTCGCCCGACACTTGATAGCCGTTGTTCACCTGACCGCCTGTCGTCTGCCAGCCGCCCGGCCCCGCTGACTGTACCGCGACGTAAACCGTCCCTGCGCCGAGATTCAGCGGCAGCGAAATCGTACAGGTCTGGCCGGGAGCAGCGCAGCCGAGCGATGGCGCGGAATGCCACTGCCAATAATAGGTTTGTGCGCCGCCAGCCGTCCCCGTCCACACATAAAACCAACTTGTCCCGGCGGGTGCTGTCCAACTAGCGTTAATCGTCCCGCCATTTGCAGAAGCGATCAGATTACTCGCCAGCAGCGGCGGCGCGAGGTTGAGCGTAAAGGTATTGTTAGGGGCAGTGCCACCCCAGCCATTATTCCAAGGGCCGCCCGTGCTGCACCCACCCGACCCGCAGGCATAAATGTAAACTTCATACGTTCCGTTGGCGAGCGATAGTTCAGGAGTAGGTGTAAGGCTGCATATCCCGCTGTTGCATAAAGCAGTTCCGGCTTTTTGAACCCACGCCAAATGCACCGTCGCCATCGTCGCTTGATTGCGTATATAAACGTAATAACTGCTGCTGTTGGCCTCATCAGCCCACGTAATCGTCGGATGCCCTTGATTGCCCGTCACCGCGACATTCGAGGGGACTGCCGCATCGGTCAGACTGTTGATGCGGAAGGTCACGCCTGTCCAGCCGTTGTTATTGGAGCCGCCCGCGCTAAAGCCGCCCAGCCCATAACTTTGGAGGAACAAATAGTAATCTGTGTCCTCGGCTAAATCGAAAGGCACTTGGAAGCTGCAAGTCATCCCGGTCAAAGTGCCGCATCTGCTGGTTCGGCTGTACCATTGATCGAGCAGACCCGTGTAATTCGCCGCATCGTAGGCCGCTTTGGGAATGATAAATACACGGAATTGGGTCGAGTTCACGCCGTCATTCCCGACAGTCCATGTGAACAACGGACGCAAGGTGTTCGTACCCGTCGGTGCTGCCAGCGTCGGTGGCGTGGGCGGCGGCGCATTGAGCGTGAAATAATACGGACGACTCCATGTGCCATCTGTCGCCCGAACATAAACCTCATGCTGGCCGTTGGAAAGACGTGCTGCTTCGTTGGCGGTAGGCTGTGTCGTTGGGTCGATTGAACACGTCCCGTTAGAACAGTAGGTTGTCACCAACAAATTCGTGCCATAATAGACAGGCGCTGCAAGGTTATCCGAGCGGAAAATGGCGATCTCATAACTGATCGTGTTGGGCAGATGCCCCCAGATGTAACGCGGATTACCCATCACAGTCGTGATCGTGCCGGTAGGTGTGGTCAAGGTCGGCGCGTAAATCGGCTGCACGCACTCCGTCCCGCTTGGATTAATATCCGGGCGATATTTGACCGAGACATTATCCATCAGGATACTGGTGCTGGCCGTCATCAGCCGGACTCGCATCCGAATTGATCCCCATGTGGCGCTGTTCCTTCCGCGCAGCGTATAGGTGCTTAAGGGCAAATTGGGCGGCATGGTAAAGCTGCATGTCACGATGCCTTGATTATCAACCCCATTAGTGAGCGCGATTGAAACTTCTTTGGGATCGCTGCCCGCGTTGCCCATTTGGAGCGTGAGTTCAAACGGTGTGTTGTTGCCCGCCGAATAACTTAAATCCTGAAAAATCGAGACATAGCCGTTAGGGTCAGTCGGCAGGCGGCGGAAGGAAAGCGCTCCGTCGGCGATCCCATAGACGAGATCACCCCACGTTTGCCAATTATTAAACACGGCTCCAAAGGTGCCGTTATCGACCACATTTTGATAGGCTGGAATTCTCGGCGGCGCGACGTGCTGCGCTTGCAAGCGCCGACCATAAGGCCACGTATAACCTTGCGATTCGGTGTAGCCATAAAAGGATACATTGTGCAGCCCCCAACCGTAGCCTGTCGGCACAGAAAAGCGCGTATCCATCACAAACGTCGTCCCAAATTGGATGTGCAGATGCGGCCCACTCGAATAGCCTGTGTTCCCTTGCAAGCCGATCACTTGCCCGGCTTGTACGGCGACAGCGCAATTTTGCGAGGCGTAATTGGTCGTACAGCCTGCTTTAATCCATGCTGGGACGCTGTTGGGTAAAAAATGTCCATAAGTGGTGTAATCATTGGGGCCATGATAAATGACGACGGTGTTCCAATACCACCATGCCCCGGAAGCGTAGGCATTGATGGTGTTGGTGTCGTTGACATAAATAATCGTGCCGCTTTTCGCCGCGACGATCTGGCTGCCGTCTAGCACCGCATCAATTTGCCCCGCGCCATGCACATTAAAGCTGCGCGAGATCGTCGCCCACTGCCCATGCGCCCAAGGCAAGCGGAAATCATCAAGCGCCTGCGGAACTAGCGGATCAGCGCTGCCAGCGCTCGCCATATCATAGGGTGTCGGGTCGATCCGTGCGACCAATGACGGCGGAAAACGCTCCATCGTAGTGGTATAGTTAGGATCACCGGGGAAAACGATCAGCCAAGTGTTATTGTCTTTGATCGCCAAGATAATCAGCGTCCGTCCCGGCATGAGGCTGTTTGTCGTCTTATCGCGGGTCGTGGCATAGATGACGGCGGCGTTGGGGTCGGTGTTGCGTCCGAGTTCCTCAAAATAGAAATTAACCCCCGGCCTTGCGCTGTAGGCGGCGGCGGCTTGCGTGAAAGCGGCATCCAAGGCGGGGTCATGCGGCGCGTTGGGTGCTGGCGAATCGGACATCGCCAATTCACCAGCCGCGAATTCGCCAGACACGGTATCGCCAGGAATTGGCGGCGTATTTTCATCGGCTTGAACATCATTCGGCGGCGCGAACAGCATCAACGCGGCGATCAGCCACATCAGGCCAATCAGCGTGAGGCCAAAAATCGGGCGGAAATGACGCTGAAGTTTAGAGATTGGGGAAAGTGATTTAAGAGGCATAGGTTAAGATATATAACGACCAGTTATAGGTTGATTTGATTTTATTATACGGGTAAAAATTGAATTGTTTGTGGATTTTTGTTCTCTTTTTTACTTTATAACGGGTCTTGGACGAACTTCAAACCAGATTCAAAGCCGCAAGGCCGCTTAAAGCAAGTTCAGTCTATTTTCTATCTCGCGTCACAAAACGGTAATCTAACTTCCAGCACAACCATGTTACAATAGGCGCGTCTTCCGTTAAAGAAATCGGGTTTGTTGGATGCTTAGACAATTGAACGCTCGACGGTTTTTTCTACTTCTTTTGGTAACGACTTGTCTTTTTTTATCGACCACCGCTGTCCCCTCCATCGCTGCACAAGGGTTAACCGATGTCGTCACGCTCTCGGTCAATGCCGGGTATGATGGCTATTTTCGCAGCAATAACTGGCTGCCCTTGCGAATCGAAATCGAGAATAATGGCGATGACCTCACTGGGCGGATTGTCGTCCGTCCAGAGACATCCGGCAGCGGGATTACGAATACCTTCTCGACCCCGGTCAATATCGCTTCCGGCAGCAGCCAGAGCCTTTTCCTTTATATCACCGCCCGCAGCAACGCCACCCGTGTGCGCGTGGAACTGCTGAGTGATGAAGGCGATGTGGTCGGCAGTGAAGATGCCAATTTACGCTCTATCGCTGGACGTGATCGCTTGTATGTGGTGGTGTCGCAGGCGGCGGCTGGCTCGGTGATTGATCTGGCGGAAGTGAAATCCGGCGGTTACGAAGCCTATCAGGCCAATTGGTCGATTGCGAATTTGCCCGATCATGCGCCTGCTTTAAATGCCGTCAATGCGTTGGTGTTTAACGATGTCGATACCGGGACGCTTTCTAATGACCAACGCATCACCCTACGCGAGTGGGTGACGAATGGCGGCCATTTGATCGTCACAGGCGGCGCAGCCTGGCAGCCTACTGCGGCTGGCTTGCGTGATCTTCTGCCACTGATACCCGATAACAGCCTCACCGCCGAAGCTGCCGACATCACGCCGCTGCTGCAATTTGGCGGCGATTATGCCACCGAAACCACCGATGATTTTATCGTCGCAACCGGCGCATTGATCGACGGCGCACGAACATTAACAGCGACGGCGGCGGATGTACCATTGATGGCGCGGCGCGAACTCGGCGGCGGCACTGTCGATTATGTAACAATTGACCCTAATACAGCGCCCTTACGCCAATGGCAAGATCGCAGCGGCTTATGGGTGTCTTTGCTGACTTCGACCAACGCCCATCCAAGCTGGACGCATGGTATCAGCAACTGGCAGCGAGCGACGGACGGGATCGAAATTCTGCCCGGTCTTGATTTGCTCCCTGCCGTGATCGGGTTGATCGCATTTTTGGGGGCGTATATCGCCTTAGTAGGGCCGCTCAATTATTTACTCCTCGCCCGATTGAACCGCCGCGAATGGGCATGGATTACTATTCCAATTTTGATTCTGATTTTTAGTGTCTTAGCGCGGGTGGTCGGCTTTAACCTGCGCGGTAATCAAGCCACGTTAAGCCGTTTAACCGTCATCCAATCGTGGCCTGACAGCGAAACGGCGCAGGTCGATCAGTTGGTTGGGCTGCTGGTGCCGCGCCGCGATGAATATACGCTCGGCACAGATGATGAACGGATGCTGCGCCCAATTCCTTCCGATCAAGCGAATGCCAGCGTCCTCGGCGGCGGCGCGAGTCGGGTGGATATTCGCCAAACCGATACATTTGAAGCTGTGGATTTTCAGGTGGATGCCAGCTTCATCGCCGGATTTAACACCTCTGGTACGATGCCGCGCCCCGATATTGGTGGACGGGCGACGCTTTCTTACAGCACCGACAGCCGCACCGGATTCCTGCAAGGCGCAATCAGCAATAACAGCGATCAAACCCTATATCATCCGGTCATTTTGGCGCGAGGTATGGCGTGGGAACTGGGCGTTGATCTTGCCCCCGGCGATGTGCGCCCGTTTGATTCAATCGCCCTCAGCGGGTTAGATCTTCCTGTGCCTTCATCGATAGAATATGGCGGCGATCAGGATTTTTCCTTTTCGAGCATAGGTTTCGGCAGTTCACTTTCGTCTTACGCCAACCTGTCTTCACAAACGGCGCAAGAAATTTTGGGTGTAGACAATTATATTGAACCGAATAGCTTTGTGATCGGGCTGGAAAGCAGCGATCAATCGCAAGAAGAGCGCCGCCAGCAGGCCTTTCTGGATTCCTTCGTCATCGATCAATTTGGCTCCACCGGACGCGGCAATCGGATTTACTTAGCGGCGTGGGGGACGAATGCCCCGCTGACAGAAGTCATTGCGGGAGCAAGCTGGTCGCCTGTCGATTCGACCCTGTATCTGATCGAACTCGAAGTCGAGGTCAACCGTTCAGCCAATACTTCCACCTTGATTACACGCGACCAGTTCACATGGACGGCTCGCCAGCGCAACGCCGCCGATGTTTATTCTGGGCCATCACAGCTCGCCGTCACAGGCGAAAGTGAACTCATATTTCGTTTTACGCCGCTGCCGGACGCGGTATTAAAGGACGTGACGCAGTTGGTGTTGATTGTGGAGCGCTCCAACTCATCGTCTATTGTGAATGAAACCGAACTTTGGAACTGGCGCGAACAACAGTGGGAACCGGTAACAGTGGAACAATCCGGGCGCATGATTATCCCGAATGCGCGGCGCTTCTTGGGGCCACAGAACGCAGTGGAAATACGGATTGTGCGCTCCCCCACAGGCGGCAATTACTACTATGATCTGCTGGCGATTGAGCAGCGCGGGCGGTTTTAGCGGTTAATCTCTATGCTGAAATATATAGAATATAGGTCACGATATGACGTACCCTATTAAACACTCACATCAGAAACTTATACAACAATTCCATATATTGGCATCTATTGCGTATATCAAATATACGACGTATACTTATACAGGGAATATAGATGGTCAAAAAACAGGATACGATGACGACGATTCGTGTCACAAAAGAAACAGCAGGATTTCTAAATGACATCAAGAGAATGCTCGAATTGACTTTGGGACGAGAAGCTACACTTGAGGATGTTGTACGTTCTTCAGCCGAAATTGCATATCGAGAGAGGCTAGAGTCACTCAAGGCCTTATTGGTTCAAGGAAATAGCAAAGACTGAAATACACAATAAACGATCAAAATGATGAGCTTAAGCTCAATATCCCGCATCTTTTTAAGTAATAAGGAAATTAGATGAAACGTTATCCAATGATTACCTTTCTCCTGTTTGTGATTGCAGTGCTCTGGGTTTATGCCAAAGACCGCAAGACAAAGGCTGAACTCCTAGCCGATGATCCAATGCTGGAAGATTGGGAAGCAATTATGGCTGATCCAAAGGAACAAGAATCGATGCGAGAGCATGTAGAGTGGTTAGAGACTGAGGATGGTCGTAATCTCAAAAAACGCCAGACACAACGTGAAATTGACTTGGCTATAGATGAAGCCTTAGAAAGGACGCAAGAATCATGAGTAACCCCCAATTAGATAGTCTAATGGAAGACCTGATTAATTCGAGAAACAGAGCTAAAAACGAATATGCGAGAGCGTATTGGCAGCGTTACATTGATAAATTAGAAGCAGGTATTGATATTTATGAGCGTGAAGTCGAAAACGCACTCGTCGGGGCGCTGAGGCATTCCGAGTTCCCCGGTGATATGGTAGGCCGCCCTGACGACGATTATGATTATTTTGACGACGATTACCACTTTAAACGCAGCGACAATCAAAAAGATGATAAGAAGGACTAACCTCCAATGGCTGATATGATTATCGAGACAAAAGACCTATTAAAGACCTTCGGCAAGTTCACCGCCGTGAATGGGCTTTCGCTGGAAGTCCCCGCTGGTTCGATTTACGGCTTCGTTGGCCCCAACGGCGCTGGCAAAACGACTACGATGCGGATGTTGACCACGCTCACCCGCCCCACTTCGGGTATGGCGACCATTGCGGGACATTCCGTAACAGGGGATCGCCGCGCTGTCCGCCGCGCTATCGGTTATATGCCGGATGAATTCGGCGTGTATGATGACCTGCGGGTGTGGGAATATCTGGATTTCTTCGCCGCCTGTTACGACATCCCCGAAGTTGATCGCAAAAAACTGATTGATGACTTGCTGGAATTGGTTGATCTCACCCATCGTCGTGACGATATGGTGGATAAACTCAGCCGAGGTATGAAGCAGCGCCTATCCTTAGCACGAACCCTCGCCCATGACCCACAAATCCTGATTTTGGACGAACCCGCCTCCGGCTTAGACCCTCGCGCCCGTATCGAAATCCGCGAATTGATGGTTGAGCTGGCAAAAATGGGTAAGACGATTTTCTTCTCGACACATATTCTGGCGGATGTCGAAAATATCTGCACCCACATCGGCATTGTCGAGGCCGGAAAGATGGTCATGCAGGGCAGCATGGACGAAATGCGGGCTGTGCTTTCCCCCCATCGAGAAATCTTCGTCACCGTGCGCGATGCTGAAGCTGCTGAACTCGTTAAGTCGGGTGTGGCGGGGATGGATGGTATTTTGAATGTCGCCGTCCTCGAACCCAAGAGTGGGCGCTACCGTGTACAGATCGACTTTAGCGGCGATGATGATGGCATCGCCGCTTTAAATCAGCGGATTAACGGTGCAGGTGTCTCTATCCTCGGCTTTACCGAAGAAACTCGCGATCTGGAATCGATGTTCATGCGCGTCACAAAAGGAATCGTCAGCTAGGTTAACAAATGGGGGATAGGGTGATGAATGAGCGGCGTGTTATTATGTACCCCGGTGAAGATGGCTATTGGATAATCGAATGTCCCAGCTTGCCCGGCTGCATCACGCAGGGTGAGACCAAAGATGAAGCCATTGCGAATATCCGAGAAGCAATAGAACTTTATATCGAATCGTTGGAAGCGCACGGCGACCCTATCCCAGAAGATCACATCGACTCATTTCTCGTGAAAGTCTGACCCAAGATGCCCCGATTACCATTAATTTCTGGGCGAGAATGTGTGAAAGCGTTGGAGAAGATTGGTTTTAAGGTTGATCGTCAGCGAGGGAGTCATATTGTCCTGCGTCGTGATGAACCTGAACCTGCCCGCACGGTTGTTGTCGCCAATCACAAAGAGATTGATCGAGGCACATTGAAGGGCATTATTGAGCAGGCTGGCTTAACCACAGACGAATTTCTGGAACTGCTGGATTGAAAAATACAATGCACAACAGCCATAACGAATTTTGGCACTATCTCGAAACACTCATCGCACAGAGCGAAATCGTCATTGACCGTCCGCGTGATAGCGCTCATCCAGTCTATGTCGACACGATCTATCCGCTGGATTACGGCTATCTGGCAGGCACCGTCGCGGCGGATGGGGGCGGGATTGATATTTGGTTAGGTACGTTAGACGATAAACAAGTCACGGGTATTGTCTCTTCCATCGATTTATTGAAAAAAGACGCGGAGGTCAAAATCCTTTACGGCTGCACCGAGGATGAAATGCAGATCATCCTTGCGTTCCTCAATCAAGGCGATCAACGCGGCATCCTCATCAAGCGAGAAAGCTAGGCGATACATTGGAAAAAGATACTCAAGCGCAGCTACTGATCTTCGTTTTTCTAGTGGGTGTGCTGCTCGGATGGCTCATCGGCAGGCGAGAATCTTCCTTCTTGTCCGGTAACACTGTCAAGCAGCCTTGGATATTGGGCAACATCGTCGTGAACAGTGACATCGAATTTGAGAGTTAGCGATCTACTATGTACACTATCCGACCTTGGCTGACGATTGGCAAATATGCCGAAACCCGAAACCTCAATCTGCTGCATGGCCGTGGTATTTCCGCCATGTTGCAGCTTGCGGAAGCCGTCCCCCAACCCGGTATCGAGTCGCTTTATTTGGCGGTAGAAGATGGCGAACCGCTGCCTATTCCCTTGCTTGAGGAGGGGATCACCTTTATTCGTGAGCAAAAATCGCAAGACCGTCATGTGATGGTCGCTTGCGGCGCGGGGATCAGCCGTTCCGTCCTATTTTCGATGGCGGCACTGATGGCGGAAGAAAAACTTTCTCTATTTGATGCCTATCGTGACATTGTAGCGATCCACCCCGCTGCCATGCCTCATCCGCATTGGGGCTTTCATTGGCACAGTATCACCACCTTGACCTCGATCTGTGGGGCTATATGGATGGCCTTATGAAAGTTCGCAAGGACAGTCTGTAATGGAAGAAGAATATTTTTTCCAGTGTCCGTACTGCTGGCAGGAAATTTCCATGCTGCTAGATTTATCCGAGCGGCGGCAGACGTATGTCGAAGACTGCGAAGTGTGCTGCAATCCCATTGAAATCCGCTACAAGGTCGAAGATCAACTCTATATCGTCGATTTTGATGCCCGAAAATTGGACTAGTTTTGCGCCATTTTCTCCCGTAACCCGTATAAATCAATGAATACGAATACATCCAAATAACCAATTGAACCACAGAGGCACGGAGGTCACAGAGATCGAAGTGCAAATTCTTGGTGGCTTGATGGTTTATATTTTTTCACGCACTTTCTATAATTTTGTATAAATTTCTGAAAGCAGAGGGCTAAAGAATGTCGAAATACACGATGCAGTATCCCATTTGGGACAAAGAAACCCGCGCCAATCCGCAAGCGATGTACGAGCAGATGCGGAACGAAGCGCCGATTTTTCACGAGATCGGCCCACAGACCGGACGCAGCTTCTGGTTTTTTACCCGCTATGAGGATTGTGTTGCCGTCCTCAAAGATCAACGCTTCGGCAAGGAATTCTGGAAGCACCTCGCGCCGGAGCAAGTTTCCATGCAGCCCGGCGGCAACGGCACAGATGGCAATGTGTTCGATGCCATCAACCGCCACATGCTCAATCTCGACCCGCCTGACCACACCCGCCTGCGCTTTTTGGTGCATAAAGCCTTCACGCCGCGTATGATCGACAATTTGCGCCCACGTATTCAAGAAATTGCCAATGACCTTATCAATGAAATGAAGGGCAAAACTGAGATTGATTTGCTGGCGGATTTCGGCTTCCCGCTGCCGATCACCGTCATCGCGGAGATGCTCGGCGTTCCGGCGGCGGATCGCAATAAATTTCGCGATTGGACGCGGGCGCTGCTTTTTGGGATGAGCGAAGCCGACTCGATGACGGCGGTGATGGAATTCATGATGTATATGCACAACATGATTGATGAGCGCAGGGAAACGCCCCGCGACGATGTGTTAAGTGCGCTTGTTAATGCCGAAGAAGCAGGCGATAAACTAGATCGTCAGGAACTGCTCAGTATGATTTTCCTGCTGCTCGTCGCCGGACACGAAACGACAGTCAACCTCATCGGCAACGGCACGCTGGCGCTCATGCAAAATCCTGACCAGATGCAAAAATTACGCGCTAATCCCCAGTTGATTGGGAGCGCGGTGGAAGAAATGCTGCGCTACAACGGGCCGGTGGAAACGCCAACGACGCGCTGGGCGTTTGAAGATGTTGTAATCAACGGTGTGACCATCCCCAAAGGCGATCTTGTGATGCCTTCGCTGCTCGGCGCGAACCGCGACCCTGCCGTTTTTGAAAATCCTAACACCTTCGACATCACCCGCGACCCGAACCGCCACATCGCTTTCGGCAGCGGGATTCATTTCTGTCTCGGTGCGCCGCTGGCACGGATGGAAGGCGCGATTGCGATTAACACGCTGCTGGGAAGCGTCGCGCACATCGAACTTGCTTGCCCCGTCGATTCCTTGGAATGGAACGATCAACTGCTGCTGCATGGAATGAAGGCGCTCCCTGTAACAATTGGTCAGTAGGTATTCATTTTGAATGATTGATTCGAGGTAAAGCGTGATAATGGGCATTACAGGGACACGACAAGCGTGGCCCTATAGCTCTATTTTCGTGTGGTTTTCCAAAAGCGGAGTCTGCTTTTAAGACAAGGTGCTAACGCCCGAATTTTTCAATCGCGGCACGGGCTTGAATCGTATCAATCTGACGCAAAGCATTCAAGGCCGCCAAGTAAAGCCCACGATTCATGCCATGCAGTTGATCGTGCCGATTCGGGTTCATCTTATAGGTACGGCACACATCAATCAGGCCAGAAACAGCCGACATGTGACCAATTTCGCCGAGCGCGTCCGCTGCTGCCGTTGCTACCATCGAATTAGAATCGCGCAGAAGCGGTAAAAGCGCGGGGATTGCCGAGCGATGGCGAATATTGCCCAAGGCACGGACTGCCGCAACGCGAATTTCATCCGGACGATTCTTGACAGCTTGTACAAGGACAGGGATGACCGCTGGGTCTTTGGTGCTGCCAAGTTTTTCTGCGGCGATGCGGCTCATTTCACGATCCGCATCATTTAGTTTACTGATCCATTTTTCTATAAATCCGTTGCTGATATTAGTCACTATAAGTAATACCCCGTCTAATAACGCATAAATTGATGCTATAGGTATCTTAATATAAGTTTGCAAGAAATTCAGTTTGACTCTGGTTAGAATCAGCCTTTTTAATGGATTTTTAGAAAAGCTGATTCATCTTGGAGAGTAGGGTCTGTGGGGGACACGGAATGCTATGTCCCCACAAAGGTTAACGAAATTTGCAGTTGTTACTTAACTTAGCCTTTGACTGAACCCGCCATCAAACCGCGTACGAAATACCTTTGGAGCGAGAAGAAGACAATCAACGGGACGAGCATCGAAATGAACGCCGCCGCTGTGAGCAAATGCCAGTCATCACCGCGTGACCCGACCATCTCCGCGATGCGCTGGGTCAAGACCTGATTCTGCCGATTCAAGCCGCCGAATATCAAGGCCACAAAGTAATCGTTCCATACCCACAAGAATTGGAAGATGGCGAAGGATGCCAACGCCGGAACAGACAGTGGCAATACCAATCCGGTGAAAATTGTGAAATGTGAGGCTCCGTCGATGAAAGCGGATTCGAGAATCTCTTTGGGGAGTGAGCTAATGTAGTTATAGAGAAGGTAAGTCGCCAGCGGCAAGCCGAAGCCGGCATGAGCCAACCAAATGCCAAGAAATGTGCCGTTGAGTTCAAGTTGAACATAGTCGCGCAGAATGGGAACCAACGCGACTTGCAGCGGCACGACCAACAGCGCCACGATCCCGATAAACAAAATGCGGCGACCCGGAAAACTCATCCACGCGAAACCATAGGCGGCAAACGCGGCGATCATAATCGGGATAATGGTGGCCGGAATAGAAACGGTCAAGGAGTTGAGGAACGAGGCGGTCATGTCATCGCCCTGTACCGTCGTTGTCGTGCCGTCGCTGCTCTGGATTTGAAACTCTTTCCCAGACAACACCTGTTCATAATTTTCGGTGGTGAAGTCTAGGTTGGCGGCCCATTGTTGGGAATAGCGTTCGAGTCGTCCGCTGCGGAGCGTTCCGATCCAAACCAAGCGCTCCCCTTGGCCTGTATCGACACCCACGCGCCATTCGTCGAAAGTAGCGGTCACACCCTCAATTGTAATCGGTGCATCGCGGGTTTGACCTTGAGGGAGGGGTAGTGTCTCACCCGTATAGACCCATGTGTAATGCGGAAGAATCGTCCACCAGCCGGATGAGCGAATATCGTCACGATCACGAAAGGACGAAATAAACAAACCAATGGTTGGGATCGTCCATAGAACGACAATGAGTAGCAGGATTCCATTCACAAGGAAAATGGCAGTACGTTTTTCTCTTGACATCGTAGATTCTCCCTTAGAATGTATCCCGTTGGCTAAACTGGCGTAAGTTGTAGAGCATAATCGGGACGACGGCGAGCAGCAGCACAATTGCGATGGCGGAACCAGACCCCGCATTGCCGTTGACGAACATTTCACGATAAAAGCGCACACCGATCACTTCCGTGCCGAACTGTCCACCCGTCATGATCATCACAATATCGAACAACTTGAGCGTGAAAATGATAATCGTTGTCACGACTGTGAGTAGTGTCCCTGAAATATTGGGAAGGATGATACGGAAGAAGACGGCGAATTCGTTGGCACCATCTACACGGGCGGCTTCGAGCATTTCCTCAGAAAGCCCCTTTATGGCGGCGGAGAGCAAGACCATCGCATAGCCTGTTTGCATCCATACCAGCACGAGGATCAGGAACAGGTTATTCCAAGGCTGGAGCAGCGTTAGCCATGCTTGCGGTTGCCCCCCTGCGGCAGTCACGGTTGCATTGAGCAAACCGAGATTTGGGTTGAAGTCATAAACAAATTTCCAGATCACACCCGCGCCGACCATTGAGATCGCCATTGGCATAAAGATCAGTGATTTCGCGGCACGCTCGAAGCGGCTGCGATCTGCCAGCACGGCGATGAGCAAGCCGAACGCAACGGTGAGGGTCGTGCCGATCAACATCCACAGCAGATTATTCGTCCATGCTTCGATCATGATACGTTGAGTGAACACGTCCCTAAAATTTTCTAGGGTGAACTGCCCAGTGTTTTGATCGGTGAGTGCGATTTGCAAGGTACGCAGCGCCGGAATCGCCAGATACCATGCCAGCAGCAAGATCGCGGGGCCGACAAATATAAAGGGTTGGATGCGTGCCATCCATTTGTTTGGCAGCAGTTCGACCACCTCGTTGGCAACATAAAAGAGGGCCATCGCGCCGCCGATGCCCCACACAATTGCAACGACGGTCTTAACCATTTGCGAAGCATTGCCTTGTTCACGCAAGAAAATAAATCCCATATAGAGCGCAAAGATCACTACAATCGGCGCGATCAACGTAAGGATCGTTCTAAGCGGGGTGGGCATACCGCTCGAACCGGGAATTATTCGATCAGCAGCTTCAGTTTTTTGCATAATAAGATTCCCTTCAAGGCTAATGTCAAATAAATCGTTATTTAATAGTCTAGAAGTTGTCAAGTTTACAGTTGTCAGTTTTTAGTCAAAGCAGATTGTAAAGAAAAATCCTTGTCCTTACTAAAAAATTATAAACTAACAACTTTTACCACAAAACTTAGTCAACTGCATAAGTCCTATAGATGAAACTAGAAAGTGCTTTAAATCAGTTTATAGCGAAAAGGCAGGGTGATCCAGCGGATCGCCCTGCCTTTTATCACAACCTTACTGTGTGCTGGATAAAGTTATTCCGTAGGCCACGCTGCATCGATTTCAGTCAGTGCGGTTTCGAGATCAACGGTGCCGCTGATCCAGTCCGTCATCCCCTTCCAGAATGACCCCGCTCCGACTGCACCGGGCATCAAATCGCTGCCGTCGAAGCGGACACTGGTCGCCTGAGAAACCAATTCCGCGATCCCACGTTCAACGTCGCTGCCGTACCATTCCAACTGGGTGTCATTGTGCGGCGAGAGTGCGCCACCTGATTCCAGCCAAGCGCGAAGTGATTCGCCGCGTGTGAAGAAGTCTATGACTGCGCGTACTTCGGGGCGATCATTGAACATAGCGTAAATGTCGCCTGCGACGAGGAAGGGGCGACCATAGGCTTCGTCAATCGGAGGCAGGTAGAAGAAGCTGTAATCTTCGCCCGCAACCGTGCCTTCTGGGAAGAAGCTGGTGATGAAGTTACCCTGTTTGTGCATATAGCAACCGGCTGGGTCATCGAACATCGGGACAGGTGCATCACCGAAGAAGGTGCTGGCGATGGCTTCACGTCCGCCGAGGACGTAATTGTCTGCGAACCACAGGTCGCCTAAGGTAGTTGCCGCAGCGGTGACTTCCGGCGAACTGAAGGGCAGGCGGCTGGCGGCATCCGCTGGGAAGGACCAATTGTCATAGTTTTCCAGCGAGGTCGTGCGGAGCATAACTTCTTCGATCCAGTCGGTGGCGGGCCAACCCGTCGCCGCACCGGATTCGATACCGACGCACCAAGGGGTACCGCCGTCAGCGACGATTTGATCAGATAGCGCGATCATCTCATCCCAAGTGGTGGGGACTTCATAACCAGCATCAGCAAACGCCTGAACAGGATACCAGACCAGGCTTTTGCCGTTAAAACGGGCCCAAATGCCGGCGGTGATGTCACCATCGGGGCCGGGCATGGAGGCCATATCGCGCCAGCTTGCGAGGTAGTTTTGTTCCAACCACGCTGCATCGAGGAATGTGCTGACATCGATTACATAGCCGCCTCTGACGAGGTTCAACAGCAGACCGGGCTGCGGGAAGTCGGCAATGTCAGGTGATGCGCCACCTTCGACGGTGGGGGTAATGATGGCTTCAAATTCTTTTGTGCCCGTATATTGAATATCGATGCCAGTCTGTTCTTCAAATGCCGCGACTGAATTGTTGAAATTGACTTCATCTTGGTCGGTGAACGGACCGGTCATTGTGACCACCGTCCCCGAATACTCACCCGCACATGCGGCGGTGAGTTCAGCACTCATGCCTGTCCAGTCCGCAGCGCAGCCCGTCGCATCTTGCGCTGTGACGATGCCAAACGATGAGCCGACGACCAAAATCACCAGCACCAATAATAAAACGAGACCTTTTTTAGACATTTCAAAACTCCTATAGTTGAACTTACAAATGGAACTATGACGTGACATTAACGTTTAATGCCTGAACCATTCTAACAATGGTAACAGCCGAAAGCAATTTATCGCCACAAGTTTGTAGATTCTGCACGAGAGCGCAGGTTATTTTATTTTACAGGGCGTACCACCCCGAAAGGCAATACGCCCCTAAAAAGCTAACGGATAAACGCTAAGGGCTGCCTACTGACTGCGATCTTCCACAAACTTAATCGCCGCTAAAAGTTTGTCGATTCCGGCCATGATGTCCTCACTGATATTCAGCCGGAAGGCACGGCGATCATGTGTTTGCAGCGCTTCCAAATCCCCGGCGGCCTGCGCTTGATTCAACGTGCCGAAACTGAACAATTCGTCGGGAATATCAATGTCACTGGATTCGGGAATATCGGCTGTGATTTGGATAAAGACCCCATTATTCGCGCCACCTTTGTGAAGCTGCCCGGTACTATGTAGATAGCGCGGGCCATAACCGATGGTCACAGCGCGGCGCGTGACATGGCGCAAACGACGGCGCACCTCTTCCAACTTAGCGCTGATTTCGGGTGTATAAGGCAGGTAGGCCAATATCGAGAAATAATCACCTTCGCGTGTCCCGGTGATCTGCGCGGCGAGTAACTCCGTGCGGCTGTGGCTGTCGTAACCATGTTGATTACACAGTTCCCGCAGCGGCGCGAGGGTGGCTTCATTGGCATAAAGCTGGACATTTTCGCCACTCAAGAAGGGCTTTGTTTCCGGCAGTTTTTCGCTGCGGATGTAATAATCGAGCAGGCGGCGGGTGTTCTCTTTGCTCTCGGTGACGTTTAGCTCGTCGAAGGGGTTAATCCCCAACAAGCGGCCTGCGACCACAGTGGCATATTCCCAACGGAAGAACTCGCCTGCCAGCGCGTATTTATCCGGCAGTTCCAGCGTCACACGCGGATGCCCCGCCTCACGCAGTGCTTTGATTCCTTCGCTCATTTCGGTATTGGCCGGGTCGCCTTCCAGCTTAAGATAGACGAAAAGGCGGTCACTGTTGTAATCATGTGGGCGACCCACTGTGCCGCCGACGATGGGCAGAATCCCTGTGCCGTCTTTGCCAGTGCTTTCCGCCACCAACTGCTCGACCCAATTACCAAATGTGCCGATGGAAGGGCTGCTGAAGATCGCCAATTTATCGCGCCCCTGCTTTGCCAAAGCACCAATCACTGTGCCAAGTAATAGTCCCGGATGCGCGTCCCCTGCGATGCTTTCACCGCTGGCTTTCATCATATCCAGCGCACTGCCCCAGAAGCGATCCAAATCAATGCCGATTAAGGCGGCTGGCACCATGCCGAAATAACTTAAAGCGCTGTAACGTCCGCCAATATCGGCTGGATTCAGGAATATATCGCGGAAATTGAGTTCGCGGGCGGTAGCTTCCAGTTTAGAGTCAGGGTCGGTAATGGCGATAAAGTGCGAACCTGCCCCGCCGCTTTGCTGATAAAAATAGCGCTGGAAGCAGTCGGTTTCGAGCGTTCCGCCGGATTTGCTGGCGACGACAAAAAGCGTCTTTTTCAGGTCAACCGCATCTTGAATTGCTTTGATCTGAGCGGGATGGGTGCTGTCGAGCATCAGCAGCGTGGGATAGCCTTCCGCCTTGCCGAAGGTCTTGAACAAGACTTCCGGCGCGAGGCTGCTGCCGCCCATGCCGAGCAGCACGACAAAATCAAATTCGCCGTTATGAACGCTTTGTTGAAGGGCTTTGAGTCGCGGCAGATCAATCGTCTTTTCGACATCTAGCCAACCGAGCCGCTGCTCAATTTTTATGATGGTTGGGCCGCGATCACTCCATAGGCTGCCATCATGATTCCACAGGCGGGAATTGAAAAATTCCTTTTCCAACGATTTGACGGCTTTATCCATCGCGTCCCCATAAATCCCAAGCGCCATCCGCTGCCGAGAAGCGATACCTGTTTGGAGGACGATACGCTTGGCTTCGACTTGCGCCATCAACTCGACAAATGCTTTTTCAAACAGATCAACGCCGTCATCCTGCAAGCGCTTGGTCACTTGATCCATCTCAATACCGACTTCTGCTAACATGTCGAGAATATCGTCGGCTTCATCGAGGTCTTGGATTAATGTTTCGGCAACCGTGCCGTGATTTTTGAAGGCCTCTAACGTATCCGGCGGGACGGTGTTTACAGTATCGCGCCCAATCAGCGAGTCGAGGTATTTGACATCCGAATAAGCAGGATTTTTTGTCCCGGTAGATGCCCATAAAGGACGCTGAGCGACTGCACCCGCTTCACGTAGTTTGGCGAAGCGCTCGCCGTAGAATAAATCCATAAAGCGCTTATACGCAGCCTTCGCGTTGGAAATCGCGGCCTGACCCAATAATTTGCTGTTGGCGGCGATGCGAGCGGTATCGCCTTGTGTGCGGGCGGCGTGGATATTATTTTCTAAAATCTGATCGACCATTGTATCGATTCGGCTGAGGAAGAAGCTGGCAACCGAGGCGATTTTGCTCACGTCTTCTCCGGCGGCAAGGCGGCGTTCCAGCCCTTTGATGTAGGCTTCTGCCACCTCGATATAATTTTCGACGGCGAAAATCAGCGTCACGTTGACGTTGATTCCGGCGGCAATCGTTTCTTCGATGGCGGGGATGCCTTCGGGCGTAGCGGGGATTTTAATCATCACGTTAGGCCGCCCGACCATCTTATACAAACGGGCGGCTTCGGTGATCGTGCCGGCGGTATCGCGTGCCAACGTTGGCGCGACTTCCAGACTCACATAGCCGTCGCGTCCGTTGGTACGCTCATAAATGGGTAAAAATAAATCGGTGGCCTGTTGAATATCTTCCACCGCCAACGCCTCATAAATCTCAGTGGCTTCTAAATCCAGTAGATTGCCGATGGTGCCATCGTAATCGTCGGAGTTGCCAATGGCTTTCTGGAAGATCGCCGGGTTGGAGGTCACGCCGACCACGCCATATTCATCAATCAACTTGCGGAAAGTACCATCATTCAGCAGTTTGCGCCGAATGTTATCAATCCAAATGCTCTGACCATAGTGTTGGACATCAACCGGGGGATTAGTCATGGAAGCTCCTCAATTAAATCTATTTTAGATGAGCAAGGTTATCCTTCCATTGTAACGCAACTCTCTTGGAACACCGTTAGACCAAAGGGAGAAATTGAATTTAATCTGGACTTGAATTTATAATACCAAAATTAACTTTCATGCAATCGCCCCATGCAAACAGATAAATATGCCGGGAAGTTAATGCTTTTCGTGGTATAATTTTATAACAAGTGTTCTGTACGCGCTTGACTCAAACCAAGTCCTATCTCCTACGGATATAAATAATGACCCTTCGAGATCAATTTCAAACTTTTGTGGATTATTGGCGGCAGCATATCCGAGGCTATGAACGCGGTGATGCCAACAGTTTTGTTGAATATTTCTTCAAAGCGCTAGGCTACGAAGGCGCGTTACAAGCGGGTGGGCATTTTGAAGAGCGCGTCCGTCGCCAACAGGATGGCAAAACATCCACCAAATTTGCCGATTATGTGATTTCCAAAAAAGTGC
>Ga0163154_10002916_pt1 | contig 24382 bp, 23 predicted proteins | sample OliLakLV19MP9P1_FD_148649 | JGI IMG/M metagenome (GOLD analysis project Ga0163154, IMG submission 148649) | Freshwater microbial mat bacterial communities from Lake Vanda, McMurdo Dry Valleys, Antarctica - Oligotrophic Lake LV.19.MP9.P1 | ecosystem: Environmental > Aquatic > Freshwater > Lake >... | reverse complement strand
ACGTTGATGGAAGTTATGATTGTAATCTTGCTCTCATCAGTCTTGATGTTGGCTGCTTCAGGCGTCTTCTTAACCATGTTAACCAGCCGCGCACGAAGCGCCAGTGATCAAATCCTCAAATCTGAAGGGAATTATGCTTTACAACGGATGGAATTTTTAATTCGAAATGGTGTGGAACTCATGCCTAATAGCGAAGCAGTGGCGTGCCGCCAAAGCCCGGCCATGACTGATTTGGTAATCAGGTCTGTGGATGGGGGAATTACTCAGTTCTTCCGCCAGGCAGATGCTTCTGATAACAATTTGCCCAAAATTGCTTCAAATTCGGGAACTTTCCTCACCTCCGGCGCAGTGACTGTCTCTGAGGGGCCTACTTTTACCTGTATCGATAACAATGCCAGCGGCAATCGATTTGTGATGGTTAACTTTAGTTTAACCAAAAATAACCGCCAACAAGATTTTAGCGCCAGTATCTCGATGAGAAATTATTGACCGTCTCACTCTACTCAAACCATGCAGAGTCTCGCATCGCTTAATTTGCGAGTTTTCTAAAAACCTTAGTCACGTCCACAGTCACCGTTCGGGCGCCGTCCTCCCAAGAAGTAATGACGGACACTTGTAAATCGGTGGCATTAGTCGCACTTTTACTGACGATGGCTTGGCGCGTAAAGACGCCCCCATTTTCTTGAAGCGTTTCGATAGCAGAACACGTTCCCGGATTAATAGTAGCTAACTGCGTGGCCGCTGGTAAAGCCTCAAGACAATAGGTGTTGGCATTTTCAGGGAAAAAACCGGCAAAGCTACTCCAACTCAGCAAAGCATTTTCTCGATTGAAGAATTCCATACCAGCTTGAGCTAGCTGCGTAGCCGTCTCTCTATACCGAGCCTGGGCAGCATTTTTGATGGAAAGCGTCATGACCGTTGCCACGGCCGTTAGAACCAAACCAACCATGACCGTTGAGACTAAAATTTCAACTAAAGAAAAACCCATTTCCGAGTGGCGTGTTTTTAACATACTATAAGAATTTTCCTTCTCTAATTTCACCGCCTTGAGTCACCGTAAATGAGTAACGATAGGTAATGCCACCAAGTTTTTTGACAATCAGAGCCACTGATGGCGAAGCGCCCCCATTAATACTCAAGCCGCCTCGCAACACCAAAAAATCTAAGGTAGTTGAAACATCTGCCACTACACCTCCTGCCAACGTAAATGTTTGTGTTCCCAAAAGTTGGTTGCTCGAGTTGCAGATAGCCGTTAAGGTGACTTGATTTGATTCATCTACAGTGGTAAAGCGGTATGAATGGAGTTGGTTGCAGCCACTTGGCTTTTCTAAAGCTTGAGCCTTAGTTTGGGCGGCTCGCAGCCAGCCTTGCATGGCTTTGGCAGATTCGAGCGTCGCTTGTCGATCATTGAAGGTAGTAAAAGCCGCAATTCCCGCCCCAGCCAAAGTGGCAAAAAGTGAAGTGGCAATCAAAATCTCAATCAACGTATAGCCGCTCTGGCGATGTGAGAAAAAACGAGCAAAATATTTCATAGTGCAGTTGTTAACTCTAGTACTGACTAAGGACTCGAGACGCAATAATCAGTGGCGCTAGGCACGCCATCAGACTCAATTTCAGCACAGACTGTGAAAATCGTTCCATTTTGTGACACATATCGATAACCAAAATCACCTACATTACCTTTGGGATCAGCAATTTTTTCTATATCATTTAAATAACCGTCGGCTCTAAGAAGTAGTATCACAGTAAAAAAGGCGTTGGTTGTCTCGGCTGTCTGTATTGGATACGTCCCCACTTCAGTCCGACGCAAGACTAGTGCCTGACGAACAGTTTCTAGGTCTGTTTTGCGCTTGGCATCTCGTGCACCAATGCTAGCCTGTCGATACACAGCCAAACTAATACTAGAAAGCAAGACCACAATACTAATTGTGACCATCAACTCGATTAATGAGTAGCCTGACTTTTTTTGAGCGGGGATGAAATGTGAGAATTTTGTCATATTTCTTACTGTAAAGCTGTCTGACAGACATGAGTACCGGCACTATCTGTCACCATAGTACATGTGCTCCCGCTAACGTTGCAGTTGCCAGTTTCATTTTCTAACTCAGCATAGACACAATACGTACTACTGGTGGTAGTGCAGCCGATTTGTTGACCTGTTAGGGGATCTAATGGTCTGCCATTTTGCATTAAACTGGCAAGTTGACTGCAACCATTGCTATAGGCACTTTGGTTGGTGGTAAAGTGTTGTTCCAAAGCGTTCTGCATTTGTTTGACGTCAGCCCGCCGGCGAGCGTCTCGCGCAGATTTCTGGGTACTCCCATAGGCTGCCATCCCCATCGTCATCAGAATAGCAATCACGGCCATCACTACCAACATTTCTACTAATGTGAAACCTGAGACTGACTTTTTGAGTAACCTTGAAAAATGTTCCATAACTTCCCTAAGCATAAACCATCACATCTCTTGTTGATAAGTAGGAAACGCTTCTATGGTTGAGTAATCATCAGTTGTACACCATTGACGCTTGATGCAGCATTACTCACGCCGACCACATCAGTAGCAGTCAATGAGACCTGGTACTGGCATAACGCTTGAGCACAACGATAGACATGCGTAACGGTATTAGTTAGCATTGTTGAGGTTGTCTCTTGACCATCGCCAAAATCTAATACAATTTCCTTAATCGCCGAACTGCCAGGATTTATAACATAACTGAGCGTCAGAGTTTCACCAGCTTTCAAAGTAACTTTGCGGTTGGAATCAAAAAAGGGTTGCGTATTAAATGACAAGACTACCGGCCGAGCCAAACACTGACTAAAACAGGATTTAGGGCAATCAATAACTTGAGTGTTGCTATCACCTTCACCACTTTGCGAAGCACTTTGGCAGCATGAATAGCCGTATCCAGAACATGAAGTCGCAGGTGAGACTGAAGATGTTTCTTGCAGTGGCCCGAAGCCAGATGCAACTTTTTGATTTTGAATAAAGATCGATCGTTCACGGCCCCAGATTCCTAATGTCACCAACGAGATAGTTTTTTCTCCAGCTACTAAGCCGCCGCTGCCAGGTTTTTTAGTTACATATTGGGGTAGAGTATAGAAATCAACCACCACGGGCTCAAACGTAAATTGTGGGCAAATCACTTGCAGTTGGTACTCTGTATCAGAAGTGAACGCTAACTCCACACTTTTTACTTCTGAGAGATTGCTATTAGCAGCAGCGAAAGACACGCATTCCTGCCAGTATTGTTGTCTACTAGTCGCTTTCACCATTTCATTTGCTATGTCTTGAACTTGGGCAACTGCGGTAGCCAATAATATCTCGCGACCCACAAAAAAACCAATCCCCCCCAGCAGAGCGCCTGTTAGTAACAAAGATAAAAGCAAGCGAATGATTCTCATAAACCTATCAGTCTTAAATACCACCCAAACAACTCTGGGCCCCAAACTAAACTCAGACACGTTCCGATCACCAAAAAAGGGCCAAATGGCACGGCTTGACCGAAAGTGCATCTTTTAGATAATAACAATCCTACGCCCACCACGCTCCCAATAGCAAATGCTAGAAACAACATCACTAACGTACCTGGCCAACCCAAGAGCAAACCTAAAGGAATCATGAATTTCACATCACCAAAGCCCAAACCTCTGCCTTTCGTGATGAGCCATAAACTGCCTAAAAAGACGACCGACCCTACCATACTCAGGATCGCCAAGCCAAAATCTTCCCATCTCATAAACCCCGTGGTTACCAGCGCTAAGCGGTACCCCAAAGTTACGATCATCAAGACCACCAAAGCCATATTAGGAATAATGTAATAGACCAAATCTGTTAAGAAAATGTAGAGTAACAGCACCCCTACTACTAACCAGAAGAGCGGCTGGATAATTGAAAATGGGCCCGAACTCAATCTAAAGACAAAGACGCCTGCCCAATACCACCAGACAAATAAACAACCGGCTAAAAGTTCAATCACGGGATGGTTGAGGCCAATTGGTATTTGGCAATGCCGACACCTTCCGCCTAAAATTAAAAAAGAGAAGAGTGGCAGGTTGTCATACCAGGCAATGATTTTATGGCAGCTATCACAACGAGACCGACCTTTGTGCCATTTCTCACCTTGGCGTTTGGGCTGAGCGGCTAAAGACCGGTACATAACCACATTTAAAAAACTGCCAAAGATCGCACCAACTAAAAAAAGCCAGGCCGAAAAAGCTGTATAAATCCACCACATATGTGATTAAGTATAGATGAATTTTGGACTTTTGAAACCTAAATAAAGAAGTGCAAAAAATTTCTGGAGAAGTAGTACATCCTTAATTTTAAATTAGCTATACTTTGATATATAGAGTGCTAGTTGCTTGAGGCAGGTATTTAAACCTAAACTAGTAACAGGAGAAAAAATATGAAATTACCAAAATTCATAACCCAACGACTCGGTTTTACGATGGTCGAGTTGTTAGTGGTTATTAGTATTATCGGAATCTTAGCCACAGCCGTACTGGCAGCTTTGAACCCCATCGAGCAATTAAGAAAGGGTCGTGATACGTCTCGTAAAGCAGACGCGGCTTCGGTTCTGTCAGCGTTGGATCGTTACCAAGCCACCTTTGGCTGTTACCCATGGGAAAGACCAGCTGGTACTTGTATCACAGCTAATACTCCAGGGACCCCATCCGGCGGCACTAATGGTTTTGCCATTAGCACGGCTTCATTTGATATAACTCTCCCAACTTCAATCTTGCGTGAATTGGTAGTTCGAGAAGAGCTAAAATCTGTTTTTGCTAACCGCGCGACTGTGACGGGTAGTGAATTATGGTTATACGAAGATCCAACTAGTAGTCAGGCATCTATCTGTTTTTCGCCTGAGAGTCAAACTGCCCGAGGTGGTGGCTTAGGTGTAGTGAGAACCGCAATCAACGGCGTTCCTACCGCCCCAACCACAGCGTGTGCTGGCGCTTATGCCAAGATTACAGTAAATACTGACCAATGTGCGGTGTGTGTCCCACAATAAGAGACAGACTCAACATCTTTGACTTTAACCCCTTGCTCCAGAGCAGGGGGTTTTTGGTCAAGTTAAAGGTGAATACCGCTCTGAATGTGCCCAGAAAAGCCGTATTAAGACTGACTCCATGAGTCACTTTTGAGTCACAAAGGCGTCAGGGTAAGATCTAGAAGAGTACAGCTAGCAGCGTGGACAAAGTCAGAGCCAGACTTACTAGTCACAAACAAGTGGAGAAAAATCAGAGCAAAAAGAAAAGTTGTTACGAGCCAACTGAGAGCTAGCACTACCTTAGAACTGTGCAGTTAAGTTATAGATGGGCATAATGACTGCGATCACCAACAAACCCACACCGATACCTAAGATAATAATAATCATCGGTTCAATCGCGGCCGTCAGATTTCGGACAGCTTGTTCACTTTCTGACTCAAAATAACGCGACAGTTTAAATAAAACCTCATCCATTTTACCAGTTTCTTCACCCACCGAAATCATTTGCTGCAAAATGGGTGGAAAGTAACTATGGCGACTAATAGCAAGCGACAGAGAGATGCCTTTTTCAATTTGTTTAGCACTATCTTTGAGAGCATCTGAGTAGGTAACACTCGTAGAAGCATCCGAAACAATTTCTAAAGCCTGGAGTAATGAAATCCCTGATTTTAAAAGTAAAGCCATGGTTCGACAAAACTCTGTCAAGATAATCTTAGATCTTAACACTCCAATTAAGGGCATTCTAAATAAAAATTTATCAAACGTCCGGTGACCTTTTTCTGTCTTAACCCATTTATTAAAAATAAAGCCACCCACGCCTAAAATACTCAGAACAATCCACCACAGCTTGACAAATAAATCAGAAAGTCCAATTAAGAGCCGCGTTAAAAGTGGCAATTCAGCCCCAAAATCGTCGTACATGGATGTTAATTGCGGCACTACATAAATCATAACAATGGCCGCCACCACCACTAAGCCCAAGATAACGATAACCGGATAAATCATGGCGCCTTTAGTTTTACCACGGAACTCTTTATCCTTTTCCATATTATCCGCCAACCGATTCAACACGTCGTCGATTACGCCGCCGATTTCACCAGCTTTCACCAACTGCACATAGATTGGCGAAAAGTTGCGCGGAAATTTACTTAGGGCTTTAGAGAATGAAGCACCACCTTCAATTTCTCTTTGAATCTCACCCACCACTTTAGACATTGCTGGTTTGCTTTGAAGTGACAAGATTGACAATGATTGAGTAAGCGGCAATCCAGCCGTAATCATGGTTGAGAGCTGGCGAGTAAACGTCACAATGTCATCTTGTTTAATACCAGAAATAATATTGGCTACAAAAGCAAAAGCTTCATCAGAAGGTTGTTTAATTGAAATGACTAACAGGCCACGGGCCCTGAGAGCTGAAGCAGCCTGGGCAATTGACCGCGCCTCAACTTTACCCTTGATGGTTTCTGCATGTTGGTTTTTGGCAACGTAATTAAAAAGCGGCATAACGAACGTTTTCTACAAACTCCCTAGTAGACGAGCTAATTCGTCGGGACGGAATGCATATTCAGCAGCAACTTCACGGGTGATCAAGCCTTTTTGGACTAATGAGGCTTCGTAGGTTTCAAACAAGTTCATGCCCTGCTCAGCCGAAGTTTGAATGACGTTATCAATTTGAAAGGTCTTTCCATCTCGGATTAAATTCTTAACGGCACTCGAGGCTAAGAGCACCTCAAAAGCGGCTACTCGGCCACCACCGACTTTGGGCAATAAGCGCTGAGAAACAACCGCTTGGAGGGTTGCAGCTAGCTGCTGGCGAATTTGACCTTGTTGGTGGGCTGGGAAAACGTCAATGATTCGGTCCACGGTTTGAGCAGCGGTGGCAGTATGCAGCGTGGCAAACACTAAGTGTCCAGTTTCAGCCACGGTAATCGCTGCAGCAATAGTTTCGAAGTCGCGCATTTCACCCACTAAGACAATATCGGGATCTTCACGGAGCGCGGAGCGCAACGCAATGTCCCAGCCGTGAGTGTCTTGATTAATTTCCCGTTGCGAAATAATACTTTTTTTAGGGCCATAGACAAACTCAATTGGGTCTTCAATGGTCAAGATGTGTTCTGAGCGAGTAGAGTTAATTTCGTCAATGACGGCCGCCAGTGTAGTGGACTTACCCTCACCAGTGGGACCAGTCACCAACACTAAACCTTGCTTAAACATGGTTAAATTTTTGAAGACTGGAGGTAGTTGTAAATCGTCTAGCGTCTTTATCTTGGCTGGAATCAACCGTAACGTCGCTGCCAATGTTCCAATATGATGATAGACATTGACCCGGAAACGACCTTTATCTTGATATGAGTACCCAAAGTCAAACTCTTTATTCGTCATGACCTGGTCTTTTTGTTCCTCGTTCATTAGGGGCAGGATTAACGCTTCAGATTGCTCTTTAGTTAAAACTGGAGAACCTTCAATAGGCCGTAGTTCACCGTCAATTCTGAGCGTTGGTTGAGTGCCAACAATCAAGTGAATATCCGAGCCTTGGGCTTGGACTAGCATCTCCAAAATATCTAATATGTTCATGGGCAGTGACACTCGAAAAAACTACAGTCTTAAGCGTACCTCATTTTGAAGCGATATTCAATTTATTGATTTAAATCAATAAATAGGTGAACCTACACTTGAGCCACCCGCAAGACTTCTTCAATCGTGGTCATTCCGTCCAAAGCCTTGAGGTAGCCATCCTGCTTCATTAACAGCATACCGTCTCTAATTGCCACTTCTTCTAGAGCATTGGCGCTTTTACGCTCCATGATCAATTTGCCAATTTCATCAGTAATTCTCATGACTTCAAAAATAGCTATTCGACCTTTATATTCTGGCTCAATGGAGGGTCGATCAGTTTTGGGTCTAAAGAGCGTTAATTTATCCGGATCTTTGCCTGCTTCTTTACACCACTTGAGGTAGTGAACTCCTAGAACTTTCTTAATGTCTTCAATTACCGCTGTTTCTGGTGTGAACTCTTCTTTATATTCAGGATTAATTAATCGCAAAACACGTTGACCCATGGTGAGAGTCATTGAAGAAGCCAACAAGAAAGGTTCAGCTCCCATGTCTAACAACCGAGGCAAGGCGCCTGAGGCTGAAGACGTGTGCAGGGTAGAGAAGACTAAGTGACCAGTTAGCGAGGCTTGAATAGCCAGCTCAGCGGTCTCACTGTCCCGAATTTCTCCCACCATGATGACGTTTGGATCTTGGCGCAAAAACGATCTCAAACCTGAGGCAAAGGTCAAACCGGCTTGGGGGTTAATCTGAACTTGGTTAATCCCTGTCATCTGATACTCAACTGGATCTTCCAGCGTCATAATATTGACTTTTGGAGAATTAATTTGATGTATCAATGAATAAAGCGTGGTAGTTTTACCAGAACCAGTGGGGCCAGTGACTAAGATAATGCCGTGGGGTACTTTTATAGCATCTTCCATATTTCGTAAAGCCAAACCTCGGACTCCCAAATCAGTCAGGGACGGCACTTGCGCATTTTTCCGCAGCAACCGCATCACCACTTTCTCACCGTGCGTAGTGGGCAGGGTGGAGACCCGCAAGTCCACATCTTCACCACCTTCACTAAAAGTGAACCTGCCATCTTGAGGAATCCGTTTTTCATCAATTTTCAAATCAGATAAAATCTTAATCCTAGAAATTGTTGCCTCATGAACAGACTTTGGCAGAATCAATTTTTCTGCCAAAATTCCGTCAATCCGATACCTAACGCGAGTGCGATCTTCTTGAGGCTCGATATGAATATCAGAGGCTCGGGCTTTGATGGCAAATAATAAAATGGTTTCTACAATTTTAGTGATCGGTGCTTGGCGGACAATCTCGGTACTGCCACTCACAATTTGTTGTGATTGCCGGCGTTGATCAACTACCTGAGCTGTTTCCTGTAAAGCTTGAGTGACTTCTGTTGATAGGCTTTGCGCATAGCGCTCTGCGATAGTTCGCTCTAGTTCCGAAGGCACGGCATAATGAATTACGAGTCGGAAATTAGATTTTTCTTCAGCAAAATCAATGGCTCCCAAATCCAAGGGATTGAGCATGACCACCGACAGCGTCCGATCTTTACTGTTGATAGCAAAAGGCAAGATACTAAAGCGGCGCGCCACATTTTCCGACAAAGTATTGAGAGCTTCGGGCGAAACTCCAATGTCCGCAATTTTAACAAACGGGACGCCAAAAACTTCAGCCTTAGCTTTGCTTAACACTTGTTCTTCTACTAGCCGTTTTTCTTCAATCAAAGTATCAATCGTCTTACCAGTTTGGATTCGCTCGACTTCCAGCTGACTAACTTGATCTGGCTTTAAAACTCCGTCCCGCACTAAGATATTGGCTAATTGTGAAGAGCTGTCTATAGTTGGAGCAGCGTTAGGCGGTGCTAGCGGGATACTTGTAAATACTGGCGATGACGAAGCGATGTTAGGTGGCGGGATGACTGTGTCAGTTTTAGGCTCATTTGAAAGGAGTGATGAATACAACGGAGAAGTGTCACTGGCGGTTGTTGAAGTCACAGTCACCGACTGTGAACTTGAGTCATTAACAGATTTGACAGCTTCCATCAAAGCTGGCTCATCACCTACGACTTGAATGGGGATCGGACCAGTTAGATTGGAATCAGCTGTGACAGTTAGCGATGATGAAATTGGCAAAGCTAATGACGTAGTGCTATCTGAAGAAACAAGCGAAGTAGAAACACCTGGAGTTACTCCTGTAGTAGCGGTGAGGTCGGGTTTAGACACCGGCAGTGGCTGATTCCCACTCATTGAGATCGGGGCAGTGATAGGTATATTCATGATCTAATTGACACACGTGGTGCTACAGATAATACTGCCACAGAATACTATGACACACCAGTATCAGAGGCTGCTGCCCGACGTACCAATCTTGATTCAAGCTGACCCCAGCACCGAGGCCACAGAAATTGTGGTTAATTTGGCTCGAGCTGTTTTTAACCTGGAAATTACGGGGTCAGAGCATCCGGATCTGCATTGGCTTAACCCTCAAGAATCACTCAAGATTGAGACGGTCAGGCAACTGCAAGAGCTGAGTAGTTTCAAACCATATTCTTGGCCCATCAGCCTGTTTATCTTGTCACAGCTAGAGACCGCCAGTCTGCCCAGTCAGCAAGCACTCTTAAAAATCCTGGAAGAACCTCCGGCCCATATCAGGTTGCTGTTATTTTGTACCACCAGTCAATCACTTTTGCCCACGATTTTGTCCCGTTGTCAGCTCTTGAATGTCGAGTCCGATACTGCTCGGAATCAACAGGAAACTAACCAAGGAACTGCCCAAACTTGGTACGACCAAATTCAGAGTAGTTCTTATGGAGCGATTGTGACCTTAGTGGATAGTATTGGCGAACGCGAAGCCGCCCAAACCCTGACCAACTCACTCATCAAATATGTCTATCGAGAACTGCAATTGAACGTTCAAACCGACCGGCGTTCTCAACTAGTAAAGCAACTGCAGATTTTGGTGACACTCTTAGAATGGCTGAAGGTAAATGCCAATGTTAAAGTAGCAGTAGAGGAAGCGTTTTTTAAGCTCAAACAAGCTTGAAAAGGTGTCATCAGCGGCATAGTCAAGTAACCCAGACTTCACTTCCTCCGTCCATGTGTGATATAACAAAGATCCTGAAAGGGGGCAAAAACGGCTTTTCCCGTTTTCACCCAAGAAAAGTCTCAGAAAGCATTTTAATGCTACACATTTTTAGCTAAAAATCCGACAGCAATCTATGTCCAATCAATATCAAGCTTCAGAAATCAAAGTCTTAGAAGGTTTAGAACCAGTCCGCAAGCGACCTGGGATGTATATTGGTTCCACTGATAGTCGGGGACTTCATCATTTAGCCAAAGAAATCTTGGACAATGCCGTAGACGAAGCAATTGCTGGCTTTGGTAAAACCATTCAACTTTTTCGTACTCCAGCTACCGCTCATGAAAAAAGCTTAATCATCAATGACCAAGCCGTGGCTGACCAGGTCATCACGGTAGTTGATAACGGTCGTGGTATTCCAGTTGATATGCATGCTTCAGGTGTTTCGGCTCTAGAAGTAGTCATGACCAAACTGCACGCCGGTGGTAAGTTTGAGGAAACTGCTTATCAAGCTTCAGGTGGCTTACACGGAGTGGGGGCGGCGGCGGTGAACGCTTTGTCAGTTTTAATGCAAGTTGTCGTCAAGCGTGACAAAAAATACTATTATCAAGCCTATAATCAAGGCGCACCAAAAGCTCTCGTAACTGATATAAAGCAATCGGAAGTGATCAAACTATTTCCTAAAGCATCAGAACGTCTATTAACATATAAAAATGGCACAATCGTGTCGTTCATCCCTGACTCGACGATTTTCTCAACCGTCGTCTTTAGTCACAAAACCTTAGTCGAAGTCATCAAAGACCGCGCCTACCTCATGGCTGGCTTGTACTTCCAATTTTCTGACGCGATTGAAAACAAAGAGCAACATTTTTACTTTGAAGGTGGTATTAGGTCATTAGTTGAACATCTCAACATGACTAAAAAGCCGCTTCACGACGTTTTCTACGTTAGCAACACCTGGACTGACGAGAATACTGGCAAAAAAATCGGGGTGGAGGCAGCTTTGCAGTACAACGATACCTATACCGAACGCGTGGAAACGTATGTCAATGTTATTCGCACCCCTGATGGCGGCACCCATGCCAATGGCTTTCGCATTGGCTTGGGTAAAGTCATGCGTGACTATGCTGAGAAAAATGCCTTACTAAAAGACAAAGAGAGTTTTGTGGCTGACGACTTGCGGGAAGGTTTAACTGCCGTGATTTTTGTCAAAATGCCCTCTAATGATCTGCAATTTGAGTCACAAACCAAGACTAAACTTAACAATTCAGAAGCTCAGTCAGCCGTCTATCAAGTCTTTAAAGACGGTTTTGAGACTTTCCTCGAGGAAAATCCTCGAGCTGGCCGGACAATTATTGATAAAATCATGCTGGCGGCTCGCGCTCGCCTGGCGGCTCGCGCTGCCAAAGACGCCGTAATCCGTAAAGGCGCTTTTGAAGGCACTTCTTTACCTGGCAAACTCGCCGACTGTCAAAGCAAAGATCCTGCTGAAAGCGAGATTTATATTGTGGAGGGTGACTCAGCCGGTGGCTCAGCCAAGCAAGGTCGTGACCGCAAATTCCAAGCTATCTTCCCACTGCGCGGTAAAATCTTAAACACCGAACGCGCTCGTCTTGATAAAATCGTGGCCTTTGAAGAGCTCAAAAACCTGGTTATCGCGCTGGGAGCTGGTATTGGGGACACCTTTAATCCGGCCAAACTCCGTTACCATCGCATCATTCTCATGAATGACGCTGACGTCGACGGCGAGCACATTACAACCTTGGGCTTAACCTTTTTCTACCGCCACGTACCTCAAATTGTGGAGCACGGCTATCTTTACATTGCTATGCCGCCTCTTTTCAAAATCAACTGGGGTAAAAACTCCAAGTACGTCTATTCAGATGAAGAGCGAGAGAAAATCGTCATCCAGATTAAGACTGAAAACCCCAAAGCCGTGATCGGCATCCAACGCTACAAAGGCTTGGGTGAAATGAATCCTGAGCAACTCTGGGACACCACCATGAATCCCGTCACCCGGATGTTGAAGCGCATCACCATTGCCGATGCCGGCGAAGCCGACACTACCTTTACTACTTTGATGGGGGACGAAGTAGCCCCTCGCAAGAAATTCATCCAAAGTCATGCGCAGTTGGCGCAGTTGGATGTCTAGAACCAGATTATGAAACCCGAAATAAATAAAGCCCTTCAAGATCTAGAGGCGTTAACTACTCGACCTGAGTTTAAAGCTATGGCCATAACTTTTTTGCGTGCCAAAGATCTGAAAATGACGCCTGAGAATATTCAGTATATGTACACTATATGAACACAAAGAGTTATTCATTTTATTTGTAACTGTTTTTAAAGTCCTAGTAATTGGTAACAAAATAGAACAATAATTAAGAAAGGAATCTATGTCTGACAACCAAACACTCCACATCCTAGTGGAAATCCCCGCCGGCTCGAACATTAAGTACGAGCAAGACGAAGCCACTGGGCGTATCTATGTCGATCGCTTCATTCCTACACCTATGTTCTACCCCGAAAACTATGGCGCAATAGAAGGTGCCCAAGGCAAGGATGGCGACCTCTTAGATGCATTAGTCTTAACCAGCCAACCTATGGCCCCAGGAACCTGGATCAAAGCTCGTGTGATTGGTATGCTCGAAATGGAAGATGAAGAGGGGATTGATCACAAAGTCTTATGTGTCCCGGAAAAAGCCAAACAAGATATTCAATGTGGCAGTTGGGAAGATTTAGCTGACGTCCCTCAATGGCGTTTAGACAAACTCAAACATTTCTTTGAACATTACAAAGATCTCGAACCAGGCAAATGGGTCAAAATTAATAAATTCGTGGGTAAAGAAGAAGCCTTAATCGTTGTGGCTGAAGGTCAAGCCGCGCTGGGAAAGTAACGTACATAAATAAGAGAGTAATCAATACATGGCAGACGATCAAAACCAAGACCTCGATCAAGAAATCACCAACTCCGCAGAAGAGCTGGAAACTGATACTGAACAACTCGACCAAGAGAGTACTGCAGATGCGGCTACTAAAGATCTACTGCGCAGTGAATTACCGACCTTCCCTCAACATGGAACGGTTGAAGAATCACGGTTTGGTCGACTTCGCTATACCTCCATCGTGGCAGAAATGGAAAAGTCATACTTGGACTATGCTATGAGTGTGATCGTGGCTCGCGCCTTACCTGACGTGCGCGATGGCATGAAGCCAGTTCATCGCCGGATCTTATACTCAATGTATCGCAGTGGCATTCACCATAGTAGCAGTTACAAAAAATCAGCTCGAATTGTAGGTGACGTCTTGGGTAAATATCACCCTCACGGCGACATGCCTGTTTATGGCGCCTTGGTTCGTTTGGCACAAGAATTTAGCATGCGCTACCCCTTGATTGATGGTCAAGGGAACTTTGGTTCAATTGACGGAGATAGTCCGGCTGCCATGCGGTACACCGAAGCTCGCTTAGCCAAAATCACTCAAGAACTGCTAATCGATTTAGATAAAAAAACTGTTAACTTTACCGACAACTTTGATGGCTCACTCCAAGAACCAACTGTGTTGCCTGGTCGTTTGCCCAATTTATTGCTGATGGGGTCTGAAGGTATTGCCGTTGGTATGGCTACTAAAATCCCACCCCATAATTTAACTGAAGTCTGTCACGCCATTATTGCCATGGTTAAAGCGGGCAAAAGCGTTCGCAATGAATCAAAAACCCCCATTACTACTACATCCAGTATTGCTACCAGCACGGCCAAAATTGTCATTGAAGACCTTGATGATACTCAGAAAGAGTCAAAAAAGAATGATTATAAGGGCAAAAATGAAGATAGTCTGAGTTGGCAGATAGACCAAGAGATTGCTAAATCACCAGCCGATCTGGCTGGCCAATTTGAAAGTACTATTACCACTGATGAGATCATGTCATTTATTCAAGGTCCTGACTTTCCCACGGCCGGAATCATGTATGACTCCAAAGCTATTCAAGAAGCATATGCTACGGGCAAGGGTCGGATTGTAGTTCGTGCCAAGACTAGAATTGAAGAAACCAAAAAAGGTGGTTTTCAAATTATTGTTTCTGAATTGCCATATCAAGTGAATAAAGCTAAGTTGTTAATGAAAATTGCCGACTTGGTTCGTGATAAAAAAATCATGGGCATTCGTGACTTAAATGATGACTCGGACCGCAAAGGTTTGCAGATTACTATTGACCTAAAACGCGACGCCATGCCCAAAGTGGTGCTCAATAAACTCTTTAAATATACTGAGTTTCAAACTAGTTTTTCAGTCAATATGGTGGCACTCACCAGTCAAGGTCGTCCAGAATTGATGACCATCAAACAGATTCTGAAAGAGTATGTCTGCCACCGCCAATTAGTGGTGGTGAAGCGCGCCCAGTTTGAGCTTTCCGAAGCTCGTGACCGAGCTCATATTTTGGAAGGTTTATTAATTGCCCTCAACAATTTAGACGACGTAATTGAAACCATTCGTAAAAGTGCCGACCAAGAAGTGGCCCGCCAATCATTGATGAGCAAGTTTGGCTTATCAGAAATCCAGGCCACGGCCATTTTGGATATGCAACTCAAACGTTTAGCCGCTTTGGAACGCCAAAAAATTGAAGAAGAATATGAAGCCATTAAATCCCAAATTACCAAATTATTAACACTATTAGCTGAACCTCAACGGATCTTAGATGTGGTGGCAAATGAAACCGGTGACCTGATTGTCCAATACGGCGATGAACGTCGCACCAAATTAGTCAAAGGCAAAGTCGGCGAGTTCTCAGAAGAAGATTTGATTGCTAGTGAAACCACCGTTATTACCTTGACTGAAACAGGATACATCAAACGTCTCAACCCCACGGCCTTCCGCTCGCAAGCTCGCGGTGGTAAAGGCGCCACCGGCGTCAGAATGAAAGAAGAAGATACCGTCAAGTCTTTGGTTTCCGCTAACACTCACGACACGTTATTACTTTTTACCAACCAAGGCCGCGTCTTTAAACTCCGGGCTTTTGAAATCCCAGAAAGCAGTCGCCAAGCTAAAGGGACAGCCGTCGTCAATCTAGTGAACTTAAAACCTCAAGAGACTATTCAAGCCCTGTTAATCTTGGATGAAGAAAAAGATCAAGATAAGTACATCACTTTGGCCACTCGCTGTGGTTTAGTCAAAAAGACGGCAGTCCGTTTGTACCAAAACATCCGCCAAAACGGAATTGTAGCCATTACCCTCAATAAAGAAGACGAATTAGTCTGGGGTAAGCTGACGACTGGGTCGGATGATATTTTGTTGATTACACATAAAGGCAAGTGTATTCGCTTCTCCGAAGTCGAGATAAAAGAATCAAACCGTGACACTAAAGGTGTAAAAGGTATCACAATTGGTCAAAATGACTATGTAATTGGCGTGGAAGTCTTCAATATTCATGATGCGGCCATTACTGATACCAAAAATGGCATCTTCAAACAACTCTTTGTGGTGACTGAGAAGGGGATGGGTAAGAGAACCGCGTTTTCTGAGTATCCCATCCAAAAACGCTCAGGTATGGGCGTCAAAGTTGCCGAGATCACTTCTCGCACTGGCGAAGTTGCCGCTGCCATGATGGTAACTCACGAACACGAAGAAGTAGTCATCACCACTAACGATGGTCAAACCATCAAGTTGCCATTTACTAAGCAATCAATTCCGGTTTTAACCAGACCAACACAAGGTGTCATCTTAATGCGCCTCAAAGGGACTGACAAAGTTGCGGCTGTGGCGCTGACGTATAAAGAGATCGGAGAGCCCCCCGTCAATGCTGAATTAAAGTGATCTAGTCTTGAGCTACTTGAGTTTATTGTCTGCCATCCGAGTTACTTTTGCTTTGTTCGAACTAATGCGTTTAAACGTGCGCTTACCAAGAAGAAATTGTAAATGTATACTATCATTCATCTCGGCAACTTGTTTTATGACTGAAAAAACACCTCCCCACCAGCCCAATGAATTTTTTAAACCTATTACCCAGGGCAGTCTAAAACACAAAAATCAGGAATTTATGTACAGGGTACTTCTAGGTCACGATGGTGAAATAGAGATAGAATTTACTAGAAATGGCTCAAAAATATTTGATTTAGATCTAATCGAAACTTTATCTGCTAAAATCTACTTAGAAGAAGCTGATTCTCAGATTCCTGCCGATGTCAAAGACAAAATTAAAATGACGCTCAAGAATTCAACCATCAAACGGATTGTTTTTGGTCGTGAAAGGTCCTACTTAAACGATGATTGGATTAATCATGAAGCTGATTATTGGCTACAGCAAAATGGGCTTCAGATGAAAATTATTGAGCAAAAAGTACAGAAGCGATTCTTAGGTCTTATAATACCTTTGGGGCTACTTGTATCTCCATCAGTTCTTGGTGCGACTTTGGGAGCGTGGCTAACAGAAGGGCATTTAGGTCTAGAGCAAAATGCGTTGATTTTACTTTCAGTCATAAATGTCATTATCAATGCTGCTCTTTTACGTGCCTCTTTCCTCTGGTCCTCATTAGACAATCAGCATGTTGGCAAAAGCAAAGATTTTCTCACACAATACTCTCAAACATATGTTAATGAACAGTATCAACAAGAAGTTGTGCGGAGAGATAGTCTTCGGGAAACAAAAAAAGGAGTTGCCCTAGCAGGTATTCTTCAAGCCATCGCCGTGTCAGGATACTTAGTACTCTCTGAGTATACTACGATTCTTAATTCCCTTGCCATTGACAGCGCAAATCTAGTTATCATTACCATGCCCTTAATTGCGGCATGTCTGGGGCTATCTTTGCACCTGAATGAAAGACAAGAAGCAAGTAAGTTCAGGATCAGAGTGCTTTATAATAAGAAAAATGCAATAGATGACAATTTAATAAGAATCAGAGGGAAAATGGCAAATGTGTCTAAGCTTGAGAAAGAGAAAAAAAATAAGAATTTGCCAAAAAAAATAAAAAGATTGTTTTTACCTGACTCCGGTAGCGAAGTTGACGAAGAATCTATAGATGGTAATGATATTTTTACTAAAAATTCTTCTTTAAAAAAAGGATAACAAACCATGTCGCAGACACCACTAACCTATGAAACGCTCGTATCCGAAATTCTGGATGGTATCGGCTACTCAGCAGAAAAAAAAGCTTTTTGTGATAAGTTTATGCAAATGGTAATTACGAGTTTGATAGTTGATAAAGCTGAGTTGATGACTGAAGAGCAGGCAACACAACTAGAGCAGACTTTTGCTCAAAACCCTGACCCTCTCCAAACCTCAAGAGTGTTGCGTGAGTTACTAGATGAGGATGGTGATTTTGCCAAAAAGTTTAACCAGCGCTTTCAAGAAAAGTTAGAAGACTTTGTCAAAACTATGATACCCAAAGTCAGTCCAGACAAAATCATCAACTTATTGGAAAAAATAAGCTTTATGGTTGGAAACTCTCGTTAAGAACTAATAGTACTTCCAGTGACTCTCTTCTTTGTGGACCGTAGCGGGCTCGAACCGCTCACCTCTACTATGCCATAGTAGCGCTCTACCAGATGAGCTAACGGCCCCCATCTGAAGATCTCTATTTTACCATTTGTTTATAGACTTTCTAGGTGGGTTTAACAAAATCCAGTTAATCCCCAAAAAACATTTGTGTTCAGAACCTTCACTTAAGAGGAGAGTCTTAAACTAGTTCAAGTCATGATGTCTTCATTATCCTTTTTTATGATGCATTTTTATATTTTTTGAGTATTTTTAATCTATTTTTATCCCACAATATTAACCACTTCTAATGATCTTTAAATAAAAACCTATGAGTAGTAAGTACTTTGCACTTGGGTTTTAGTTTTTCCTTTAAAAATCCATGACCTGCCGAAAGACTTAAAAAACTTTCTACACCCCCATTTACAATTCTTAGAAGTACTTAAGCAGCTTATCTAATTTGATACACAAAATACCACTTATTAAAGTTTTAAGTACCAACGAAAATGGCTGCGAAAGTTCAGACACTCCCATCGTTCGCGTCTACCTATGGGCACCCAAATTACCAGTTTCGATCACATGTTAGCTAAGTAACATGAACTTTCAACCACAAAAATTGCCTCATTTGGGGTTATAAGGTAACTTGATAGCACCAAAAAAGTAAAATCATCACCGTCCCGTCAAACTAAGAGTGTAAGCTCTTAGGATAATCAAAAAAGGGTAGAGGAGTCTGGAGCGTGAGCTTTCTAACTAACAAAGAGCCTCCGTCTAAGAGTGTAAAGTCTGTTCATGCCAGTGATCATGGATGATCAAATGGTCTCGCATATCTCTTACGCAAAAAAGTAATGGTTAAAAAGGATTGATATATCAAGGCATCAGTCTGAAGACTACCATTAGCAGTGTCAAAGTCAGACTGCTAAGCTACTCGAGCTTAGAATGGTACTCGTCATGCATCTTCTTGAGTTGAGGTCGGGTGACATGGGTATAGATTTGAGTGGTAGCAATACTTTTATGCCCCAGCATCTCTTGTACATCACGTAAGCCCGCGCCGTTGCTCAGTAGGTCAGTCGCAAAACTGTGCCGAATGCTGTGGGGTGAGAGCTTAATAGGTAGTTTAGCTTTTCGGCAATATTTGTCAACGATCCGCTGCACGCTCCGAGCCGTTAAGCGCATGTCTAAGCCATCACTCAGCAGGTCATCCTGATGTTTGGCAAAGCGAATGAAGACTGGTTGCCATTCATCCACGCGGGTGACTAACCACCGCTCCAACCACTGCGCTGCTCGCTCGCTTAAAAAGACCACTCGCGGCCGGCGACCCTTACCTATTACTCCAAATTCACGTCGTTTAGTATCCACTTGGTCGCGGTTCAAACTGACTAGCTCAGAAACACGCAAACCAGTCGAAAAGAGTACTTCCAGGATCACCTTATCCCGAAGCCCCGCCGAAGTCGAAATAATTGGCGAGGACAATAAGTGCTCAATCTGCTCAATTGGTAAAAAATGCATTGACCGAGAATCGGCTTTAGGAATGTCAATTTTTTCTGGATGCATCACTTCGACATCGTTCTTAATTAACCACTTCAACCACGCCCGTAAGGCAATCACATGATAACCTTGGGTCTTCTTAGACAATGTCCGATCCTGCCCATCCACCAAGCGGGCGAGATAGACACGGTACTCACGAATGTGATCCTGGTTAACTTTGGTGATGTCATCCAGTTGCTGTGTCTCTTTCACCCAACTAATAAACCGCCGCAAGTAGTGACCATAGTTGCGGATCGTCAATTTACTGACATTTCGTTCAATCTCGAGATGTTCAAAGAACTTCAGCGCAGCTGGTTCAAGCAGGGAAGAAAGGGGCATCTTGGCTCTAGCTTATCACACTCGAGCTACCAGAAAAGGGGAGACGCCTCTCCCCTACAGTTGACAAAAAAATGGGGTAGAGCTACTCAGAATCGTCTTTAAGCGACTGGGGAACATTAATCTGACCCATGATCTGCCCAAACATTTGAGCATTTTCTTCAGGTGTCAACCCAATTTGCTGAGAAAATTTCTGCAGATTACTTGGTGTTAAAACCTCTTGTGATGATCGAGCTTGCAATCGGGCTCTCACAAACGTCCACATCATGAACCACCGGGCCTGAAGCTCTTTTCCCAGATTTCGTCGTTCTGGAGTACTACTTGATGGTCGTCGTTCAAGTGTTGTCATAAATTAGCTTGATTGATCGTTATTATACACCAGATATAGACCTAGCATAAAGCCTAAAAAACGGCTTTGAAATCAAAAGCCGAGTAGTAGGTCATAGATATAGTGAATACTACAACTAATTAAAAAGAAATGAGTCATAAAACTGTCATAAAGTCCTCAATTTGGCTCAGCGGATTAGTCAGTCTTAAATCCTTATTTTGTGAGTATATGTCGTAAAATTATTATTGTGCGACATAGAAAATAAGGCGAATTTGCTTGGAGGAGAGTGAAAACAAAGGTCGTCCTCTCTTTCGAGAAATATAAACTGTGGTGAAGATTTACTGGCTGAAATAAGTACCTGGCTATTTACCTCTCTCGAGGTCTCTCGGGAAAATCACTCAAAATAACCTAAAAAGGCAGATTCGGGTTATTTCTGCCGGCTAACCTGGTGAGCCAGCTAGATACCTCTACTAGGAGCCTCTATAACTTTATTTATTTTTGCATCTTGATGTTTAAATACCATGCTCTTTGTCGTGAAAATATCGATTTTCACGCTCTGCCAGGCTAAAACGTCTTATAATTATTAAAGTTTTCCACAGTTAAAGCTAAACAGCCTATAATATATCAAACTATATCATTTCTTAATCTACCAGGCTAAGTTTGAGGACTGTTTCCCCTCTCCTCTGTTCTCTATTTAGAGAAGCTTGAGCGTTAAGAAAAATTACTTTAACGGGAATAATAAAATAAAAACTAAACACACAAACGCCGCCACCAACGAATATTCTGTTAACGTCCGACTAAATAATCTGCCTCGTAAGTAGTTGTGTAAAATGCCTAAACCAACATATAAAAAGGCCATGATGAACAAGGCGTTATTCCAGACTGATAATGGGTAAAAAGACAAGGCTAAAGCAAACTCCATAATCAGGACTGTCAGCAGCGCTGTCAAACCCCAAACACGCTTGGTTAGACGGGTTTCCAGCTCAATTGACCATAATGACATCAGGATTAACGGTAAATGCATGGCGCCGATGACTAGTGTGTTGAAGTAAAAAGGCCATTTGAGCGAAAAGACGGTGTTAGTGAACAAAAGGGAGGTTAACAGCGTAAATAGTAAACCAATGGCGTGGGCCGCGTGCAGTAACTGGATGGTTCTCCCCTTCGCTACTGAGTATATATTTGAGGTCAAAAACAAAGCATACATGCCTACGCCAAAAACTGCCAAAATAAAAATTCGGCTTAAGACACCTTCTGGTAACAGAAAATAAAACAAACTGACGGCAGCGGCATAGAGACTGGGAAAAGGCACGATGGTCAGCCATTCATGGCGTTGCAAGTCGTCGCTTAACGCCCAACCTGAGACTAGGAAAGACAGTAACATCATGACGAAAACAGCCAAATAGCGAAAATCGAGCGGCACGTATTGAACAATCAAAACTCCCAAAGTTAAGAGCGATGAAGCCACCACAAATTTTTCACGCCTTCTCATGTTTTCTCTTCTCCACCAGGTAAATCAGCACTGACATAAACATCCTCTACATCGTCGTTTTCTTCAAGGGCTAAGCGCAAATCCAGCAACTGAGTGAGTGAGGTTTCATCTTCAATGACTAACGGCATCCGAACTTGATAGGATTGAGCATCATTTTTGGTAAATAGAAACATGGCGGAACCAGGACCACTGAGTGCGCCATAATTGCGCGAAAAAATAAATTTAATTTCGCCACTGGTCCGATTGGGATTGTCAGTCTGGGCTACGACTAGGAAAGCCGCCCCGCCTGGACCATAGCCTTCATACACTACTTCATTGATAGAACCGTTGCTACCTTTTCCCAAACCTGTATCAATGGCTTTTTGAACTTTTTCTTTGGGCATGTTGGCAGCGCGCGCTTTTTCCAATAAAGTCCGGAGCGTGGCATTTGATTTGGGATCACCACTGCCACCTTGCTTCACCGCAATTCTAATCAGTTTGGCAAGTTGATTAAAAATGCTGGCTTTGGCACCGTCCATAGCGCCTTTGCGATTTTTGATATTATTCCACTTACTGTGACCACTCATAATTCACCCATTGTAATCTGGCAAACGTAGGTTGACAATTAGGGGCTTGGCGCGTATTCTTTCACAAATAAATTAAGTTGAATTACGTATAATCAGATTTTGAATTAGATATGAATAGTCAACTCACTTTCCAACAAGCTATTGCCGCTGCTAAGACCCAAGATTGGGCTGCGGCCGTGGCTCATAACCAAACACTCCTAGACCTTAATCAAGGCGATATTGGCGCCTTAAACCGCCTTGGCGTAGCCTACAGTCAGCTGAGGGACTTAAAAGCAGCTCGTGTGGTGTTCAAGAAAGTCTTAGAGATTGATAAGACCAATGCCATCGCCAAGAAAAATCTGCAAAGAATTGAAAATAATCAAGCTCCGGCTTCACCTTTCTTTTCTAAACAAGATTTTATTGAAGAGCCGGGCAAAACCCGGACGGTGGAGCTTCACCGATTGGCTGGCCGTGATGTACTCGATGCTTTGGCAGTGGGTCAAGAGTGTGAACTCAAACCTAAAAATCGTTACATCTCGGTGGAAACCAATGACAACAAATACGTTGGGGCTTTGCCAGAAGACATCTCCTTCCGACTGAGTAAACTTATTGAAACTGGCAACACGTATTACTGCGTGGTTCGCTCAGTTTCTAATAGTCACTGCAGTGTCTACATCAAAGAACTGACTCGCTCAGCCAACAACGAATACGTTAACTCCTTCCCGACTGCCAAAACTTCTGGCGCAGCTCTCAATGATGTTGACACTGAATTAATGATTGATGACGATATCCCCGTTGAAGCTTTGGAACCCGAACTTGATAGTGAGCGCAGTGGTCGCGAAGATGCTGATGACGAGCGCGAAGTTTAAAGCTCGCTTAATATAGTTACTGCGTCACCGCTGGAGCCGCTAACAGCTCACCTACATCTTCACCTAAGAACAAAACGATGTCAGCCCGATGAATATTTGGCTGGAAACTATCAGTTATAATTTGCGGTTGTGTCACCACGCTCTTACTAATTCGCTCTGCATATTTTTGACAAGTAGGTTTGTTTTCCGCTACATACAATTGTGACTTGGGCAGTGACTCTGACTGACTATCAACTTTTATTATTTGGTAGCCGCTCTGTTCTAGTAATTGACTAATATTTTTACCCAAACCAAATTTTTTAGTTCTATTTATCAATGCAATTGAACATGATTTAAAAGAAGTTTGCGCAGCGGTAGTACTCATAAATTTTTGCCAGGCATCAACTGTATCTATGTTTCTCATATAGACTTGACTACTCGGTAAAGACTGAGTAAATAACCAGATTTTGAGTTTTTCTGACCGAGAAAGTCCAAAGGTTTTTTGGGAAATCAACTGACCTAAGGTGTGTTGTAGGGTTGATTGATTCGTGACTTTTTGTTCGCTTGGTAAGAAAAAAATTTGATCAATAATTTTACCGAGTTGCTGATTCACTTCTGGCAAAGAGAGATTGCCGGTCAGAGGTTTGACGGCTTCCTTTTCAACTGTGGCTAAAGTGACAGATTGTTGAATAGGATTAATCAACGCCACGGTGTAGCTGGTTTGAGCAACATCATTGGGAACAAATAAAAATGTTTGAGCAGCAGTTAGGGGAAAAAGTGCCGGTAAAACAAATTTGAGAGCCAAATGAAAACTAATAATTGTAACTGCAGAGCCACCGACTGCCCAGATGAGTATAGCCTTGATAAGCATCATAAACGAAGTAGCTAATTTGCTAGTGACTGCGACCTTGTTCTTTGCCGGTTTACCGACGCGCCGAGCTGTGCGTGATGAAAGTCCCGATCGAAAACTAGCCCGCGCCGCTGGTTTGGTTGTCGAGCTGTAGTCAAACATATAGTATCTACTCGTCCCATATTTGGGACTGCACCAGAGTACAAACTCAGGTCGTGAGATGAGTTCCACTTTAATAATACTCGTTTTGGAAACAAAATTTTAGGACAGAATTAAGTGCCGGAGTTGTTGACTAAGGCGAACCATAAACCGAGTGTTATGAATACTGGCTAAGCGATAGTAACTTAATTCTTTAGCCTTGTAG
>Ga0163154_10002915_pt1 | contig 24385 bp, 15 predicted proteins | sample OliLakLV19MP9P1_FD_148649 | JGI IMG/M metagenome (GOLD analysis project Ga0163154, IMG submission 148649) | Freshwater microbial mat bacterial communities from Lake Vanda, McMurdo Dry Valleys, Antarctica - Oligotrophic Lake LV.19.MP9.P1 | ecosystem: Environmental > Aquatic > Freshwater > Lake >... | reverse complement strand
ATGTAATGCTTGCCGCCTCAGCGATGAACTTCAAACGGATGATGAATAAGTGGAAGGAAAATCCTTCTGCTTTTATTTTTTGGCTGCGTTTCAGAATGCAATTCCTGCTTTCCTATTTCGATTTTCAACCAAAATTCATTTTTATAAAAGTATAAAAGGACTTTTTGAGGGACGACTATTTACCCGCGTAAATCTGCGAAGCAATCTGCGCTCATCTGCGGGAAAAATTTTATCGCTTCACATCGCTCACTACTACTCCATCTTCGAGTGTAATCACTCTGCGCGCGCGGTTAATCACCTTTTGGTCGTGGGTGGAAAAAATAAACGTGATGCTCTCTTCCTGGTTGAGGCGCAGCATAATGTCTAAAAGATTTTCCGCTGACTTTGAATCAAGGTTGGCAGTAGGCTCATCGGCAAGCACAAACTTCGGCTTTGATGCAAGCGCTCTCGCCACTGCAACACGCTGCTGCTGTCCGCCTGAAAGCTCTGTTGGGCGCTTGTTAATCTTGTCTTCCAAACCAACAGCGTGCATCAATTCTTTCACACGCTTGTCGCGTTCTTCTTTTGAACGACCTTGCAACAACATCACGAATTCCACATTTTCAGCGGCAGTTAAAACAGGAATCAAATTGTAAGATTGAAACACAAAGCCGATGTGATGCAAACGAAAATCAATGAGTTGGTTCTCGCGCATCGCGCTGATGTCTTCATTGCCGATTACAATTTTTCCCGCTGTGGGATGATCAAGTCCGCCAATAATATTCAGCAAAGTTGTTTTTCCTGAACCCGAAGGACCGACAATAGCCGTAAATTCTCCTTGCTCAATTAAAATGCTTACACCATTCAACGCGTTCACCGGAATACTTGCCTGGTCGTAAATCTTTGTGATGTTTTCTGTTTTAATGACTTCCATTGTTAGTTTGAAGTTTGAGGTTTCAAGTTTGAAGTGCAGGCATCTGTCACACGCTCCTGATGGCTGATGACGGATGCAGTTTCAATGCTTTGTAAGCAGGATAAATTGCAGAGAGCAAAGCGGTGACAGTTGCCATCACAATCAACATCGGATAAAAGGACATATCGAGCGAGGGATACACAATCATCTCTATGTCAAAATTTGCAAGTCCTTTTGAAAAGAGTGAAAGGTCAACGCCCGTCTTGCTGAAATACCGAATGGTGGCGAAACTCAATAGCAAGCCGACCGGCACGCCCGTGAGTGTGAGGAACACTGTTTCAAATAAAATCATAAAAAAGATGCGTGTCTTGTTCATGCCGATTGCCATCAGCACTCCGATTTCGCGGGTGCGTTCCATCACCGCCATCAACATCGTGTTGATGATGCCGAATGCCATTGCCAGCAAAATAATCACCATGAAAATACGCAGGTACTCGTCCATGATTTCGTTGATGTAATCCAATTCGGGTGCGAGGTCTTTCCATGATTCAACGGAAAGTGCTGCATATTTTTTCTGCAACTCATTTTTTGCCGAGTCCACTAAATCTGCATCCTTTAGCAGGAAAGCGATTTCGTGCATTGCACTTCCCGCGCCCAGCATGTTTGCAAGCGAGTCCATGCGCACAAACACATTCCCTTCATCATATTTTGAAGAGCTGGTTTTAAAAATTCCCGTTACCACATAAGATTCAGAAATGAAATCACCGCTTAAACTCTGCACGGTAAGATTCACTTTCCGTTTCAGCTTCACTTTCAGTTTTTCCGCGAGCTTTTCACCAATTACAATTTGATTTTTTTTACTGTCATCAAAAAAACTGCCCGCGATAATTTTTTCATGCACATTCGTGACACGAATTTCCTCTAAAGGCTCCACGCCTTTAATTACAACGCCCCCATTACCACGCGGGGAAGCCACCATGCCCGTAGCGATCGTTCTGCCGCAGGCGCTTTTTATTTTTTCATCCGTAGATAATTGTTGCAATATTTTCTCACCGTCTGCAAGAAGAAAAGCCGGATCCATATCCTCAGCAAATGCCGGATGATGCATCTGAATATGCGAAAGCTGTGAGTTGACAATATTGTTCAACCGCTGCATTGAAACTCCATACATAAAGGATGCGGTGAAGATGCCCGCCCACAAGCCAAGCCCAACGGCAAGCACCACCACTGCGCTGCGCACCTTGTTTCGCCACACGTTGCGCCACGCGACTTTAACAACCATTCCCGAATATTTTGTACTCATGCGCGCATGGCTTGTGAAGGTTGAATACTCATGATTCGATAAAGCGGATAAGACATTGAAATCAATGCGATGATTAAAACCGTCAGCGCCTGATAGCCGAAAATTTCAGGCGCAATGGAAAAAGGTAATACTGCTTCCAGGCCATACGCCTCCGAAATTGTTTTCATTTCATCTGACAGTGGAATTGGATTAAAATGAAAATATCCAACCACAGGCAAACTCGCAGCGGTACCCGCTGCTACTCCTAAAAGGGTGAGAAAAATTCCTTCCAGCGCGAGCACAATCAAAATCTGAAAACGCTTCATGCCAAGCGCAATCAATACTCCAAACTCATGCCTGCGTTCAGCAGTCATCATCAGCACGGTGCCGAAAATGCCGAAACCAATAATGATATAAAGAATACACAGCACGATTATTCCACCAATGCTGTCGGCTTCTATCGCCTGCACGATTTCGGGGAGCATCGCTTGCCAGTCCATTACTTCATAAGTGGTGTCGGTTTTCGCAGCGAGAAATTGCGTGACTTGCTTTACGCTTTCTGCTTGCGTCATCACTACGAGCGAGGTGATTCTGTTCGGGGCATCTACGAACCATTGCATTTCTTTCAACGGTAAAAAAATAAAACGCTTGTTCAATTCGGGACTGTTGAATTTCACGATGCCGCTAACCGGATATTTTGCTGCCGCATTCGAACCGTGATAGCCCTGTCCCAGCAATACGAGCGTATCGCCTGTTTCAATCTTTAAATATTTAGCCAAATCAGAAGTGAGCAAAACGGATTTGTCTTCTGCGTTGAAATACTTTCCGTTGATAATTTTTCCGGGAATATCTGTGAGCGTTTTTTCTTTTTCGGGTTCAATACCGACCACCAGCACACCACGCGAGCGCGCCTCGTTTGATGCAAGCGCAAAAGTTTCAAGGCGCGGAATTACGCTGGCGATGTTTTCATTTTGCGTTGCAAGCGTTTCAAGGGAATCGTTTTGCTCAAAACTATTGTCGAGCGTTTGCTCATTCCAGTATCCGTTTTTATGGATTTGCGCATAGCCGGTATAAAACCGCACGATGTTGTCAATCATGTTATCATACGAGCCGAGCTGCATAGAGCGCATGGCGATGGCGAGCAGCACCGCGAAGAACACCGAGGCGGAAGTAATCAGCGTTCTGCGCTTATTTCTCCACAAATTTCTCCAAGCAAGGCGGATGTACATGCGTGTGTTGAGGGTGGGGTGTTGAGGGTTGAGCAGCGAAGGCAAAGTTATTCATTAGACCTCTTCGGAAAATGTAATTCTCATTTAGAGAAAGCCTCTTTTGTTTATGATGCAGTTTGGACTCCCCTCTGCAAATGGAGAGGGGGCGGGGGTGAGGCGGTGCAAAAGAGCGCGTTACCCTTTAGTAAAAGAGTATTTTCCGAAGAAGTCTATTATAGGAGCAAGCCGTTATGCCATTAAAAGCGTTAAAGGAACGAAGTCAGTACAAGCCACCTCATCAGCTTTTTTGCTTGAACACTATTCGCTGCAATCTTTCGTTAAGTCGTATCTTAGCCCAACCGAAAACCGACCTTTTGTTTAGATTTATTTTAGCCGCGCTTTTGGTGATTCCCTCTGTGCTCCGCGCCCAGCTTGGCGGTGAGCGGGTGTATGGTTTTATCAATCTGCCTTCCACTTCACGCGCTACTGGTACAGGTGGCAGTCTCATTACGGTGAAAGACAAAGATGTGGGACTGGCGTTTCAAAATCCTTCACTGTTAAATAGTGAGATGCACAACCGCTTCAGTGCGGGTACGGTGATTTATTTCAACGGGGTGAATTTTGGCAATTTCAATTACGTGCGCAGCTATGAAAAAATCGGCACGTTTCAAACAGGGCTGCAATATATCGCCTACGGCACGTTTGACCGCACGGATGCCACCGGACAGGTGATGGGGGAATTCAAGGCGAGCGAATACGTGCTGAATGTGGGTGGCGCGCGCGATTTGGAGAAATATACTTTTGGCGCGAACGTGAAATTTATTCTCTCGGAATTGGAATCCTACAGTTCCTATGGCGCTGCGCTTGATTTGGCGGCAAGTTATCACGATACATCAAAGCTGTTTACCGCCACGATTTTAATGAAGAATATCGGGGTGCAGTTCAAGCCCTATTATTCGGGCAACCGCGAGCCGATTCCGTTTGAACTACAAGCGGGATTTTCCAAGCGGTTCAAACATCTGCCTTTTCGCGTCAGCGTGACTCTGCATGATTTGCAAAATTTCAATATCCGCTATGAAGACCCGAATCAGCAGACAGATGATTCCTTCCTTTCGAATGACTCGACAAGCGATGACGGCACCAGTGTAGGCGATGTGTTTGATGAAATCGGTCGACACATCATCTTGGGTGGAGAACTTTATTTTGGCAAGGCGGTGATTATCGGGTTTGGCTACAACCACCAGCGCAGGCAGGAAATGATAATTGACACCAAAAAAGGATTAGCCGGATTTTCTTTCGGCATTATGATTAACATCAAACAATTTTCCTTCGGCTTCGCGCGCGGGCGCTACCACATTGCCGGAGCTTCCAACCATTTCACGGTGGGCGTGAATTTTAATGAATGGGTGAAGAAGAAGAACTAGTGAAATTCTAAATTGGAATATTGGGTAGTTACTCCACTACAACTTTTCTAATAACCTTTTCACCATTATCGAAAGTGATGAAGCAGAAGTACATGCCCGACAAGAGGCTATCCGTTCGGATTGATACATTCTGCTCATTAAGTTCAGGTTGAAGCGAGATAATTTTTTGCCCATTTGTATTGTACAAAATGACAGAATGAACCGATGGTAAGGGATTATCAACGGCTATGTGAATAGCGTTTGATGCAGTATAGACAACAATTCTGCTTTTATCAATTTGCCTGGAACTGTTTGAAACAAACACGGTAACAGTTTTGCAAATGCTATCATCACCGCAATCGTTGCTGACTAACAGGCACACATTATAAACTCCATGCTGCGAATAGATGTATTCCGGTTCAGCATCATCACTTGTCGCAGCATCTCCAAAAGTCCAGTAGTAATCAATACCGTCCGTGCTTAGGTTTTCAAACCGGGCGGTATCTTCTGACAAAGTGAAATTGAAATCAGCCACTGGATAATTTCCCAATGAAGTAATAGCAATAGATGCCGAATCGGAGCAGCCGTATTCATCCATTACGATTACGGAATAATCATTCGGTTGATGAACAGAAAGCACAGAAGCAGTATCTCCGGTGCTCCATAAGTAACTCATGCCGCCTTGCGCAGTAAGCATGACGGTATCATTTGTGCAAATTTCTGTGCTGTTTGACTGAATAGATGCTGCTGGTAGTGACAGAATTTTTACAAATACCAAAGCGGTATCAGTACAGCCCTTGTTTCCTGTTGCGGTTACGCTGTAAGTCGTATCCTGCAAAGATGTAATTGTAATGGTGCTGGCAGAATCTCCTGTACTCCATAAAAAATTGATACCGCCTGTTACGGTTAAATCTGCGCTTGCACCGTAGCAGGTTGAAACGGTATCGGGAAGAATGGCATAGCAATCATGCCCCATCCGCAACTGCATGTTGGGGACGGTGTTCCAAGCGACTTCGATGAAAAAAACGCTGTCATAGGAAGCGTAAGAAGTCGGTGGAAACGGAAATGGCAGAAACACTAACCTGCCTCCAGTTAATTTGTATGCGAGCCATCCATAATAAGTGTTTGATTGATAAGTCTTTTTCAAACCAATATACTGGATTGTAGTATCCACGGCAGTTACAGGTGTGAGGGAGTTATAGAGAGATAATGAGGCAGTGTCAAAATTTCCATAAGCTCCAAATGAAAGACCGGAACCAGTCATTACCAAAGCACTATCAAATGAATATACAAAGACATCAACGGATATAGGTACATCGCTATAATAGGTTATCGCTTGAAAATCAATAATGCTATCCTCAAACAGACTGAAATTGGTTTGGGGACCAAGAGCTCCTGTTATCGGGTGGTAGATATTGAGAGGCTTTATATTAACCTGGGCTTTTGAACTAAAAGAGATAAAACATAAAAAAAATGAGATGAATAATTTGACTTTCATGATTGTTACTGTTTTAAAAATTTCCCTCTTGCAATTGTCCCATCGCTTAACTGAGCTACCCAGAAGTAAAGCCCCGTTGTTAATTCCGTAATATTGATTTCTATGCTTTTATACCCGTTTTTGACGTTTAGTTTTTCACTTCCTCTAACATCATAAATACGTACGTTCTCAATTCTTATATTCTGCATCTGACATTCAAAATTCAAAACCTCATTTGCCGGATTTGGATATACCCACAACTTTGCTTCTTGATACTTGATACTCGACACTTCCCCAACTCCTACCGTATCATCAAAGGCAATAACTACCTGCCGCAAAATTGTGTCCGTTGAGTTACCCGCCCGCACAATAAGCGTAATCGTGTATGTGCCCGTATCATTGTAAGTATGCACTGGCTCTTTCTGATAGGTGCTGTCGCTATCTCCGAAATACCAAAGCGCAGTACAATACTCCGTACTTTGGTTGGTGAAGCCGATTGTTTTATTAAGTGTATCCATAGTGAATGTGAATTGTGCATTGATATTATTATTCTCTAAATAGCCGCAGCTATCTACTTTGAGGATGAACATGTCGTTGCCGGTGGTGTGGCTGGGAACACCCGGACCCGCAATGATGTAACCTGTTAAGGCGATGTCTCCTTGCGGGGTTATTGTCATGCCTTCTACGTAATTATCACTGTTGTAAGTGAAGTTAGGCGGGTAATAGGTGTGTTGACGCTCCCATAGCACATTACCATGTTCATCTAATTTCAAAAGCCAGACATAATACACCAAATCCGGTTCTCTTTTTCCTCCTGCTACTATAAAACTGCCATCAGGCAGTTGTTGTATCATTTTGAAAGTATGATTGTTGCTCGGGTTGCCGTATTCCTTTGTCCAGAGTGTATCTCCATTGGAATCTGTTTTTAGCATTAAGGCACTGTAGTTGCCGCTGACAAGTTCCGTGTTGCCAACTAAGATATACCCGCTGTCTCTTGTAGTGATGGCGTAACCGAAGCCTTGATATAAGGGTTTGTCATAGATTTTTTCCCACAAGAAAGCACCGCTACTATCAATCTTCGTGAGAAACCAGTTTGTATTGGCAGCCTCAATGCGACCGCTTAAAAAATATCCTCCATCATAAGTTTTATTCACTGTAGGGTATACATAATATTTCATTGAATCTCCCTTAAAGAGCCAAAGCACATTGCCAAGATTATCGGTTTTTGCCAAAAATACTCCTCCATTAGGAGGTCCATAATGATAATGTCCTGCAATAACAATGTTATTCCCGTAAGCTACAGCATCTGTTAATCTCTCATTGACTCCGACATTTACGATTTTTGAAGAGAGAAAATTACCATTATGATCTATGAAATATACATAACCTTCTCCTGTGCCTTGCGTTGTGTCATGGTGGGAACCTATTATACAGAGACTGCTGTCATCAAGTTCTAAGACTTTATTTCCATCTTCTCCTCCAACAGGACTATAATCATATATTTTTTGCCAAACAGTATCTCCACATTGATATACCTTAACATTAAATACAGCAGCATTTCCAGAAGTAACAACAGTAGTGCCTGTAGTCATAAAGTTTCCATCTTCTATCCAAATAATGTCGTTGCTAAAGTCAGATTGATTCACATTTGCGTACTTATAAATGTTATGAAAATAGCACTGGGAAAATGCCATCTGTTTAGAAAGAAAAATTATAGCAAGTTGGAAAAAGAACATTCGCATAATTTTACTAATGAGAGCGTTACTTAATAACAACTACTTTGCTTGTATGAAGTTGTTCCTTGCCGTTCAATACCTTGAACAGGTAAATGCCGTTTTGAAGACTCGGTTGTTCAATCCGCAATTTGTGCTTGCCTACTAAAAGTGAAATCCTTACAAGTTCCTTTCCTGAAACATCATTCAATACAAACCATCCATTTTCTTTCTCCAGTTCGTATTCCAGCGTCATGGTGCCGTCATTAGGATTGGGATACAGGCTGAACTGGATTTGTTTATTTAATGCAATAATAATTGTATCTTGTCTCACAGGGTCATAAGTGCTGGTTTTTGGTGCAGAGTATTCAATTTTTTCAATCGGATATTCAAAAGCTGCTGTATCAACAAGAGATAATACACCTTGCGCTTTTGGCGCAATATGCGCTCCGCTTTCAGCAATCGAATACATCTGTGCTTTCTGTGTGCTGTCCATAAGATAGATTCCGCTATCCTGCGCTATTGCGCTCATCAGTTCGGTATAGCCTGCAAACCATAGTGTTTCCAAAGAATCCTCCGGTTCACTAAGCATCCAAACTGTATCTAAAACTGCTTCGGCTTGCGCAAGGCTGTCTTTTGCAAGCAGCAGTTCGGCAAGCAATTTTTTGGAAGTAAGCGTGGAATCGCTTCTCAGGAAATCTTCATACTCATTTGATGCGCCTGTGGTATCAAGCGCATCAAGATAGCCATTAGCGAAACGCAGCCCGTTGTCAATTTGCCGCAATTCAGAATCGTAATATTTCCATTCATTTTCAGATTCAGTATAAGCCATGCGCAAGGTGTCGTAAGGTCCTGTGGCTTGCACGTAGAAAACGCTGTCAATACGCTCCTGCTCCAAGTCCACATCAGACAGTTGCATTACCTGTATGGTTTTCTTGCCAAGCGGCACATTCAGCGTCAGCAGGTCGCGCAGCATATCTTTCAGTTGGCTTTCAACGCCTGCATACACGCCTTCAAGCATCACTGCCATGAGCGCGTCATCGCTCAATGGGCTGTTGCGTTTTAGGATGTTATTTTTAGTAGTGATGCCGAATTCCATATTCAGCACGGAATCAAGTACTGTGGCTGTGTTGCCGTTGTCTAACAGACCTCTTATGCTGTCCATATCGTTTTGTTTTTGTTCCACTGTATTAAGATACTCATTTTTCCGGTCAATCATGGTGTCAATATATTCCTGCACATTTTGTTGTGAATCGGGCGGGGCGATTCTGAAAGCGATGGTGCTTTCATCACACGATGTTCCCAGTTCAGCAGTTGAACAATCATATCTAAAACTAGGCCACCACCATGCTGAAGCACATTCCGGTTTCACTTTTAGCTTCTGGTCTATATCCTGAAAATGATGATAATATGTAAACGGCACTGTTGGCTGCACGAAGATGTCTTTATCTTTGCCAAGGCAGTTAATGTTTGCAGGGTCGTCAACATCATTGGTCATCCAGCGGTTGCCTGCGGCACGCTGGTGGTTGAAGTCGCAGGCGGAGGTTCCCTGATCGCGGAGTTCGCCAAACCATCCCGTAGTGCAAATTGTGTAGCAAATGGGCGTACCGCAAGGAGGGCAGGGAAAATAAAGGCAATCACGGTAAGGCAAAACACATTCCGTAGCTAAAGTTGACCATGCATGGTTTTCGTGTTCATGATTATCCGCTTCAAAGCGATTGCACCTGATGCTCAGTTGAGGATTACGACCTTCGGTCTGCAAGCCGAAGTGCGTTCCGTAAAAATCATTCCTGAAAATCCTGCCGCCTGCCTGCCCTGTGTTGTCAGTTACAATTCCATAACTGCAATATCCGCCATTACATGCTGAGGTGGCATTTCCAACAAAGAGGTTATGCGCTATATGCAACCCCGTGCTGTTTTCAACATGAATACCTGCCACATCAAGCGTTGTCGCGTCAGGCACGTTAAAGATGTTTGGTGTGGTTTCATCTCCTGCAATGTAAATGTTACTTGTCCCTGTGGCGAAAACGCCAAAGTCATTATTAGTAAACTCACTGCCATACGCCACATAGTTGATGTTTGAGCCATCCTGAATGCGAATGCCGAAGTTTAGGTTTTCAAAATCGCTTCCCGCCACCAGCACCCCGCGCGATGTAATCGCATTAATGCCAACACCCCTAATGGGAGTAGGGTTTGTGGTGGTATTGTCAAACCTACTGAATACCACAGGGAGATAGCCCACGCCTCCCTGCATGTGGATATGCGAAAGGAGCGTGTTGCCATTGTTATCCGGTTGTAAGAAATTATCGTTGCAAGTAAAACTGCATTCATATACGAAACTTGCATTAAACATTGCGCCTTTGAGCAACATGCCTATACGGTTATTGATAAAGTTAACACCCCGCAAGCGCAAAATACCACCGCCCTGAAATGCATAATACCCTCCTGAACCAGTGGAGTTAGTGAGAATGCCGAATTCCGCATTGCTGATTTCACTCTGCCCTGAACTGAATCCGTCAAGCGATACAATCGCGCCATTTTCATTATAGTCGTCTGGGGCAGCGTTAGGGTTTGCAAGCACAATCACGCCCTGCCACATTTCATCGCAGCCTGATAGATTGGTAAGCGTGGTGTTTTGCATGATAAGCATTCCTCCTGGTTCGATAATCAGGTTTACAGGCTGATTGCTTGCATTTAAGCGGGCAAATTCGAGACGCGTATCCTGAAGTTGCAGCGTTGCGCCATCGGGAATAATCAAATCATCGCAGAAGGTGCGCGTTTGTGATGACCATGTAGTGATGCCTGTGGAGAGTGTGGTTACGCTGGGGCTGCAAGCTGTTACAGTTGCGCTGGTTGTTGCAGTGCAAGCGTTATCATCCGTAACCGTAACGGTGTAGCTTCCGGCTGCAAGACTACTGAGGTCTTCCGTGGTTGCAGTATTTGACCATTCATAAGCATAGGGTGTAGATCCACCGCTTACGGTTAAATCAATTTCGCCTGTCGAACTTCCGTTGCAGCCAATATTGGTAAGGAGAGTTGAGAGAACCAATTCATCCGGCTCAGTTACGGTAGCGTTGGTTGTGGCAGTGCAGGAGTTGTCATCAGCAACGGTAACAAAATAAGTTCCGGCTGTCAGGCTGCTAATGTCTTGTGTAGTTGCGCTGTTTGACCATGAGTAAGAGTATGGCGCAATGTCGTCTGTTACTGTAAGGTCAACTGCTCCGTCATCATCTCCGTTGCAGAGAAGGTGCGTTATTGTAGTTGATAAGTTAATTGCATCAGGTTCTGTAACTATTTCTGCTGCGGTTGCCGTGCAGTCGTTATCATCTGTAACAGTCACGGAATAACTATCCGGCTCAAGCCCGCTAATGTCCTGAGTTGTTGCGTTATTCGACCATTCATAAGTATAAGGCGATGTGCCTCCGGTTACGGTGAGGTCAATGGCTCCGTCATCCGCACCATTGCAAGTAACATTTGTAACGACAGTTGCGGGTTCAGGTATGTCAATAACTATCTGATGCGCTTCGCTCACGCCATCTATGGTGAGTGTGATGTCATAAGTTCCTGCCTGTGTGTAGGTGTAGGTAAACCTATTGATGATGCCCGTACCGTTAATCGTGCCTGAAACATCTTCATAACCCATTCCCGTAATGGAGTTGCCGTCATCAAAATCCCAGGAGATGGATTGCCCGCAACTTTTGTTGTAGAGAAACACATCACCGCATTCGCATACTTCGTATTTAAACTCTACGGGCGGGCGGGAAGGGAGGGCGTCAATCTGGTTGTTGAGTTCGCCACCTGAGTATTGATGGGATAATAATGTAAAACCTGACGGCTCAAAATCTGGGTTAGAAAGATTATCCGGTTGGTTGATTACTGCGATGGATTTACTCCAAAGTCGGGCTATGTAAATTTTTCCATCTGGGCCTAATTGTATTCCTGTAAGAAACTCTCCCGGATTTTGGTACAAAACCGAGGAACTGATTGTTGAATTACAAGCATGCAAAGCGGAAAAGTCATGTTGCATTAAAGACAGAGAAGATTCACCGGTTAAGAGTGAATAAACAATATTTCCATTCGGACTGAAACTGGAATAACCAGTGGCTGATATTGATGTGAGAAAAGTAAACCTTCCGGATGCTCTGTCAAAATCATAGATATAAGCAGTTTGGTCATTTGTTATTACTGCTGTTCTTCCGTCAGAAGAAAATTCAATATACCCTTGCCAATCGCCATTGATAGGATTAGCTGAAATAGCGAATGAATTGCTGACAACAGGCGAGTTTGACAAACCGCTTGCGTCAAGATAATAAGCCAACAAAGCTTGGTTGGTTGGGATAGGCAATGCGGGAGCGCTAAAACGATTATCAACTCCATGGACAATTACCCAGTAAGCGGTTCCGTCATGATTTGGAACAGCCATTAAGTGTTCTGTGGTGGCATAGTTGTCAGAAGGATTTATTCCAATTGGAGTAGTTATATCGCCATTTGTTCCTTGGTTCATGTCAACAATATACCCTGTTAACCCGTTATTAATCGTTGTATTTACAGGTCTGTCAGATGCCGTAAAAACCCAATACTCATCCGCAGATTGCGGATAGGGAACAATTAAAGAGCCTTGTGATCCCCAAAGTAACGCTCCGAAAGTAGCTGAATTTGGGCTTCCATTTAATGTTCCGTTTCCATTAGGCATCGGTTGATGTGTGTTATCCCAAACAGATACTCCGTTTGTATAAAAAAGTAAATCTCCGGTGGTGGGATCGCAGACTGTTGCGGCAGGCATAAATGTGTTTTGTGAGCTTGGAAATCCTGTTTGCGCAACTCCTGAACGGAAATCTATCACAGCCTGATTTCCAAAGTGCCATTGGTTGTTGCCTGAGGTGATAGGGAGGCAATTTGTAATATCTACTAAATCCTGCTTAGTCAGTGATGAAGTTCCCATCGGTAGTGTACTTGACACAGTTAATGAAACAGTCCAAAGACCAACAGCAGGAAATGTTACTTGCGCAAAGGGTTGAGAAGGATTTGTTACAATACTGGATTCGTCCACAGAAAAACTATTTCCAGTTGTAGTAAATGTAAATTCCCATTCGTCATAATGTCCAGCACCAGTAAATGTCACTTGTGTTGAATTGACACATCCTTCAGTAATATCCACGGTAAATTCAGATGACAAAAAACCATCTTCGCAGCCACTGATTCCCGCTACTCCTGTTCTTAGCAAATTAATTTCAGAAATTAAGTCAGGTCGGAAGACACTAAGAGTAGCATGCATCCGATTAATTTGGCCTACTGTGAACGTATTCATGCAAATGTCATGACCATAATCCAAGTAGTTTGTGATTTGTGGCGGCAGTCCAGTGCAAATAACATTAGGGTTAGGCGCAGTGCAAGAACATCCAAACGCAGGTCCCGGTGGCGCACAGTGAGGTCCTGACTGTGGTGGAGTATCACAAACCTTGTCTCCATCAACTGTACAATCTGTATTTACGCAGTTCGTATTGAAACCAAATTCGTGATGAAAAGTGTGATACAATCCAAGATAATGTCCTATTTCGTGTATTGATACCCAACCTCTGTCATAATTAACGGCAAGGGGAAAGTTGTTACAATTTGCGAGATTGTTTGTAGTACAATAATTATCCCCAAAATATCCAGAAGCAACAAAAACCCCATCATATGGAAAATTGGGAAATATATCTAGGATGAGCGGAAGGCTTGCATAACCCAAAGCTCCTCCCCCTCCTATCTCATCCACAACGTAAATATTCAAATAATTTTCCGGTGGAAAGTAATGTGGCGTAGATACAACCGGATAGTTTGGGTCGGGGAAAAATAAATCAATGATAAGCCCAGCTAAGTCAGCGTTATTCAAATTTCGGGTAATACCGGGCGTTGGAGGGTGAACTGAAGTTGGATCATGCAATTCAGGACTATCCCAGTTTAATCCTGCCCATTGGGGTTGTTGTGGTAAATTTTGAGCAAGGCAAAATTGAATGCAAGCACTTACTCCTGAAATCGAATTTTGATTAGGATTATTAAATTCCGCATTTAATCGGTCAATTTGCGATTGTATCTGCGCAATTGATAAGTCATTTCCATCTACAGAAAAAATGTGTACTACTACAGGAATGATATATTCTTCCACACATCCGCCCATTCTCGCTAATGAATCCTCCGGTGATAATGAATCGAGGCTATCCAAATATGCCTGAACCAGTGGCTCCAGTGGATTTTCATATCCTTCAATTTGCGGGAAAAATTCAGACAACAGCCCAAAATCTTCATTCCCGCAATATTTACGATTAACCGTATCAATTTTGATTGCGCAGGCTTCGCCAAACTCATTAAACACAAACCCGTCAAAAACTCTCACTCTGACGCTGTATGTGATTCCGTGCAGAAGGGTATCAATCCTGCTCAGGTCTAATTCATTGTTAGCACTAAGCAGTAAAGTGTCAAAAGCAAGCGAATCACTCAGAATTTCAAATTCATATTGCACCGCGCAACTGACTATATCTGCTTCTAAAACATAGTCTGGCCTTACGCCAACCACTCCGCAATGCCCATCCCGTAATTTGGTTTTTGGCAGGTATCTTCCCATGATAGAATCATGAAGAATATAAATGCCATAAGCCTGCAATGAATCAGAGAATGCACGGTTCTCGCTAAGGGAGGTGGGTAAATTCCATGTCCAGCAGCCGTTTTCCAGAACGGCAAGGTTGAGGCTATCTTCTATGATTTCATTACTTTGTAATGCCGCGTCAGTATAATTCAGCCGCACCTTAAACATCGGGTTTTGGCTGAAGCTGTCTGCCAGAATCATCCAATACCTGTCAGCTATTTTCAAAGCATTTGTATCAAGTGCGGCTTTTGCAACCGGATATTGCTGTACTTCTGCCGGAGCAGGAGTATTTGTGCTGTCAGTTCCGTAAGTGCTGAAAGTAATTTGTCCGTTTCCCACACCTGCTTCAACTATTTCCAACTCTATCCCCACATCCTCCAACGAATCATTCACAAACGGCACAACATATTTCCATCCGACATCGGCTTCGCCAACTCTCCAAATTAATTTTCCCCACAAAGAATCTTTTGCAACGAGATATCCGTTAGTTCGTTGTAATGCTGCGGTATCAGGATTGTTGAGCAAAATCTTGTTGGCGTTCAGCAAGATTTTCCCTTTCTCCAAAATTAGGGTACTATCTATGACTATAGTTGCATCCGTACCTTTTAACTCAAGGTTGCCCTTGTTCTTCATTTCCTCCACAATAATATTCCCCTGATTAACAATTACAGTGTTACTGTCATTGAGCATGGTGGTCTTTGGTCCGTTAATGTAGGTGCCTTTGCCGATAGTTATTTTAGCACCAGTATTATTCCAGAATGTCCCCTGTGAAAATATAGGTGAACTTTGAAAGAGCAGAATGATTGCAATAAATGGAAGAAAAGAACTTTCGGTTAAGTTGGTTATCTTTTTCATGACTTGGATGTTTTGGTTAACCGGTTCAACACGAAAATAAAAAACGGGATGACTTTTTCTGCATCATCGCATCAAAAAGTTTGTCACTCAGCACATTTACGTAATCCTTTTTCAAGTGGAAACTGTAAACACGAAAAAAACACCGCAGGACAAAATCATACTATCCCGTAACTGCCGACAACACATTAGGATAGTAGGCGCAATCCTTGAAAAATCCACCTGAGCTTTATTGTTTAGAATTTGTACTTTTCGAGTTTGTTTCGAATTTCGATATTAGGATTTCGAATTTTCTTTATTAAAAAGAGCGTAGTCTTAAAAATTGCTTCCCAAAATCATCATCGCTATTGACGGGTTCGCTTCCTGCGGAAAAAGTACGCTGGCAAAACAGCTTGCCGCAAGGCTGCAATACATCTACGTTGACTCAGGCGCGATGTACCGTGCAGTAATGCTCTATTTTTTAGAGCATGCGATTGACTATAATAATATAGCAGCGGTTGAAAAGGGATTGCAAGAAGCTAAAATCACGTTTCAATTCAATTCTCAAAGCCGGACTAATGAAGTGTGCCTGAACGGAAGGAATGTAGAAAGGGAAATCCGCGAGATGCGCATTTCGCAGAAAGTGAGCGAATTGAGCAAGATAAAGGAAGTACGGCAGGCGATGGTGCGCATCCAAATGGAAATTGGCAAGGAAAAAGGCATTGTGATGGATGGGCGCGACATCGGCACTGTCGTTTTTCCTCATGCCGAGCTGAAAATTTTCCTCACGGCTGATTTTGAAGAGCGGGTGCGCAGAAGGTTCGAAGACCTGAAAATACGGGGAATTGCCGCCACAAGAGAAGAAATCGCTCAAAACCTGCACGAGCGCGACATGATTGACACCACCCGAAAGGAAAGCCCCTTGGTAAAGGCTTCGGATGCCGTGGAAATCAATAATACCCACCTTACGCCTGATGAGCAGCTTGCCCTCATCCATAACATGACTTTAGGGCGGATTGGCAGCCCGAAAACCACTGCCTGATTTTCTCAAAAAACCTTCCTTTGCCGCTTTGAGAGTAAAGCCGAAAGTATTACTTTTGCTACCCCTTAACCGAAGGGTGTGAATTAATCGTAACATTTTTAATCAAAAAAATTTCAGTCTTGGCAAACACAGAACAGGAAAATCCAACCGTGGAAACGAAAGAACCAGTGGTGCAAACACCTCCGACCCCGCATGATGAATTTGATTGGGAACTCGGAAAGAGAAGCGTAGCTGTATATTCGAATAGTGAGAAAGAAACCCTTGAGAAGGAATATGAACAGACGCTGAACACAGTAAACGAAAACGAAATCATTAAAGGTACCATCGTAGCATTGACATCCTCAGATGCTGTGCTCAACGTGGGCTTCAAGTCTGACGGGCTTGTTCCGCTCTCTGAATTCAGAGATTTGGATGGCATTAAAATCGGTGATGAAGTGGAGGTTTATGTAGTGGAAACAGAAGATGCGAACGGTCACCTCGTGCTTTCAAGAAAGAATGCCAAGTTGATGCGCGCGTGGGAGAATATCGTGAATGCGTATAGCACAGGAATCATCGTTACTGGTCATATTGTGAGCAAAACGAAGGGCGGTCTTATCGTGAATGTATTCGGTCTTGAAACATTCCTTCCCGGCTCGCAGATTGACGTGAAGCCGATTACCGATTATGATTCTTATGTAGGAAAGCGCATGGAATTCAAAGTGGTGAAGATTAATGAAGCCATTAAGAATGCCGTTGTTTCTCATAAGGCGCTTATTGAAAGCGACCTCGCCAGCCAGCGTCAGGATATTATTTCTAAGCTGGATATCGGTCAGGTGTTGGAAGGTGTTGTGAAAAACATTACTGACTTCGGTGCATTCATTGATTTGGGCGGTGTTGATGGCTTGCTGTATATCACGGACATTTCATGGGGACGTATCAGCCACCCGACAGAGGTGTTGCAATTGAATCAGAAGATTAACGTGGTGGTGCTTTCATTCGATGATGATAAGAAGAGAATCTCTCTTGGCTTGAAGCAATTACAACCTCATCCGTGGGATACACTGGATGAAACTGTGATAATAGGTTCGAAATTGAAAGGCAAAGTGGTGAATATTGAAGAATATGGCGCTTTCCTTGAAATCCAACCCGGTGTGGAAGGTCTCGTTCACGTTTCTGAAGTTTCGTGGTCAAATCATCCTGTCAATTCAAAAGAATATTTCAAGTTGGCGAATACCATCGAAGCGATTGTGATGACACTTGACCGTGCTGAACGCAAAATGTCGCTCAGCGTGAAGCGTCTGTTGCCCGACCCGTGGGATAATATCAGCGTGTTGTATCCTGTTGGCTCGCGCCACAAAGGAACTGTGCAGAACATCACTCCTTACGGTGTGTTTGTTGAACTGGCTGATGGCATTGGCGGCATGGTGCATATCTCCGACCTTTCATGGATCAAGCGTTTCAACCACCCTTCAGAATTCACAAAAGTGGGACAGCCGTTTGAAGTGAGTGTACTGGAAATCAACCCCGCTGACCGCAAGTTGACGCTCGGACATAAGCAGTTGGAAGAAGACCCATGGGATACATTTGAATCTATCTTCCCTGTTGGCTCTGTACATGAAGCGCCCATCGTGAAGAAAGAAGACGCAGGTGCAATTGTGTTGTTGCAATACGGCTTGGAAGGATTCGTGCCAAAGCGCCACCTGAAGAAAGAAGACGGCAAGAACGCTGAAGTGGATGAAACCCTCAATTTCAAAGTGATTGAGTTCGACAGAAAAGACAAGCGGATTCTCCTTTCGCACACAAAGTTCTATGACGATGTGAACAAAGGCATTGACGACTCAAAGCAGGTTGAAAAGAAGTCCGCTGAAAAAGCAGTGAAAGCAGTGGTGAACCGCAAGGTAGAAAAAACCACGCTTGGCGACATCCGCGAACTCGCTGCGCTCCGCGAAAACTTAGAGAAGAAAGAGAAAGGTGGCATTCAGGAAGCATCTGCCGAAGCTGCTGAAGAGAAGCCTAAGGCAAAGAAAGCTTCTAAGAAGAAAGAAGAGAGCGAAGGCGAAGCGCCTGCGCCCGCTGCTGAATAAGTTGTAAGTTCCAATAATGAGGTTTGAAGTCCGGAGAATCCGTAACTTCAAACCTCATTTTTTTTTATAGCAAACCCACATGAACTACTGGCTTGTTAAATCCGACCCCGAAGAATTCGGATGGAAAGAATTGGTGCGCGATAAAACCGCAGCATGGACAGGCGTGAAGAGCCATCCTGCCAAATTGAATTTGCAGAAGATGAAGAAGGGCGACCTTGTGCTGTTCTATCACAGCCAGGAGGAGAAGTCAGTCGTGGGGATTTCAAAGGTGGTGAAGGAATTTTTTCCCGACCCTACCGTAGCGAAAGACGAACCGTGGGTTGCTGTTGATTTAGCGCCCGTGAAACCTCTGAAGAAACCTGTTACCCTCGCGCAAATCAAAGCCGATAAGCGACTCCTGCAAACCTACCTCGTGCGGCAAGCGCGCCTCTCGGTGATGCCGCTCACGAAAGAGGAATATGATGTGATGATTGAGTTGTCGGAGTAAGGGATCCAGGTATCACTTACCTGCTGACGAGCTACGCCACTAATGCGACACGATGAAGAAATGAAATCAGTACGCGCCAACTAACTCTGCAAAAACGGATACCTGTAATCCTTTGGCGGGTCGAGGTTTTCTTTAATCACGCGGGGAGACATCCAGCGCAGGAGATTGAGATGCGAGCCTGCTTTATCATTGGTGCCCGATGCGCGTGAGCCGCCAAACGGCTGCTGCCCCACCACTGCGCCTGTGGGCTTATCATTGATGTAGAAATTGCCTGCTGCATGTCGCAGCTTCTGCGAAGCGTGCGCAACGGCTTTCCTGTCTTGCGAAAAAATTGCGCCCGTCAGTCCGTAGGGAGAAGTTTCATTCACAAGTTCCAATGTCTCTTCAAATTTCTTTTCGGGATATACATACACCGTAAGCACGGGACCAAACAATTCTTCACACATCGTGGCGTACTTCGGATTTTTCGCCACGATGATGGTCGGCTCGATGAAGTAGCCGAGCTTCTTGTCAAAGTTTCCGCCTGCTATAATTTCCTGCTTGTCTTTCTTCGCTTTCTTGATATAGCCCGTGATGTTGTCAAACGATTTTTCATCAATCACCGCGTTGATGAAGTTGCCAAATTCTTCTACTGCGCCCATTTTGAAGGAAGCCAAATCGCGCTGCAAACCCTCTTTCACTTCCTTCCAGAGATTCGATGGAATATACGCGCGTGATGCCGCAGAGCATTTCTGCCCCTGGTATTCAAACGCGCCCCGCGACAGCGCAGTAATTAACGCCTGCGCGTCAGCCGAAGGATGCGCAACCACAAAATCCTTCCCGCCCGTTTCGCCCACGATGCGCGGATAGTTGCGGTATTTGCTGATATTCGCGCCAATCATCTTCCACATATAATTGAAGGTGCCCGTAGAACCCGTGAAGTGGATGCCCGCAAAGTCGCGGTGGTTCAGCGCCACATCGCCCGTTACGCTTCCGGGCGTGTAAATCAAATTAATCACGCCCTTCGGCAAACCGGCTTCCTGCAATATTTCCATGATGACATGCGCGGAATAAACCTGCGTTGCCGCAGGCTTCCACACCACCGTGTTGCCCATCAGCGCGGGCGCGGTGGGCAGGTTGCCCGCAATGGAAGTGAAATTAAACGGGGTGATTGCCAGCACAAATCCTTCCAGCGGGCGATAGTCAAACGTGTTGCGGATACCTGCGGGCGAATAAGGTTGCTCAGCATAAATCTGCTGCATGTAATGCACGTTCAGGCGAAAGAAATCCGCCAGCTCGCACACCGCATCAATTTCCGATTGATAAACATTTTTCGACTGGCAGAGCATCGTTGCCGCGTTCATCTTCGCGCGGTATTTTCCGCAAAGCAAATCGGCAGCGCGCAGGAACACGCCAGCGCGTATATCCCACGTAGTGTGTTCCCAATCTTCCTTCGCTTTCAGCGCGGCATCCACCGCTTCCACCACATGTTTTTTCTCGCCTTGATAATAAACGCCCAGCTTGTGCTTCAGCTCATGCGGGGGATGAATCGTGATTTTCTTTTTCGACTTGATTGCCTTGCCGCCAATCACCATCGGAATTTCGATGGACCTTCCCTTTGCCTTTTTCAGCGCCACGTTCAGGATGTCGCGCTCAGCAGAGCCGGGCGCATGGTCTTTCACGGGTTCATTAATGTGGGGTGGTGTGCGGAATTCGAAACTCATAGCTGCTAAAATAGGAAGAAGTTGATAGTTGGTAGTTGTTCGTGGATAGAAAGAATTTGGCGCGTACTCACCTCATTTCCTTATCGCTTTGTTTGGTAGCGCCCGTTGCAGAAGGGCAACTGTATCTTTCAGCAAAACAGGATGCAGTAAATAAATCCCGTTATCAATTGCCGTTGGCTTTAGCCAACGGAAAGAGATTGTTATAGAAAAAGGGCTTTAGCCAAATCAATATTTCGGCTAAAGCCGATAAAGAGTTGCTCTTCATTTTCCGTCAGCTTTAGCTGACGGCAATTAAATCATTTACCGATTTGCAACGCATGATTCGCCTGCGCAGATGGTTTGGCTACAGACTCGCTTCAGAGGAATGCCTGATTCCTTCTTCCGTAAGCAGGCAGCAACGTGGAAGCAGCGCGCTTGAAAAATTCTCCTTTCAAGTCGAACCCCTTAAAAGCGCACTTGCAAACCTTTCAACGGCACTTTTAAACCTTGCAACTCCACTTTTTAACTTTATCAGTTGCGTTGAGAAGTTTAAAAGTGGCGTTGAGAAGTCGTCAAGCCGACATTCTATGTTAGAATCTCCCCATTCTAACATAGAGTCTCCCCATTCCAAGTTAGAATCTCCCCGTTCTAACATAGAGTCTCGCCTTTCTAACATAGAATCTCCTCATTCTAAGTTAGAATCTCGCCATTCTAAGCTGCCAAACCGACACGACAAATTTGCCATTACTCTGTTAAACACGCTGATTATCAATCAGTTAAGTGCATCAAGAGCCAAAGCGACCCTATGTAAGCCCTCTGCCGGGGCATTACAAGGTGAGCGTGAAGGGGGGATAGGGAAGTGGGGAAGCGGGAGAAGATGCTGATTGGGAGTTAATGCGAAACGGCAGAACGGGATGCGTTTCGCATTAACCCCCGAAATGGGGTGGATACACGAAGTAGAAAAGGTTTTTAACTTCGTGTGTAAACAAGTTAGCGGTCATTGTAAAAAGACACACGCACACAAAAAATAAACTTAAATTAAAACAATAATTATGGGAGCAATGGACTATGAAATACTAATTAGACGAGCATTTAAATGCGACCGTTACGGACACGCAGGAGCTGATACAGACATTTGGACTGGATTGGTAACTGATGAATATTACGCAAACGAAGCAAATGCAACTCAAAAAGTAAAAGACAAATACCAAAAAAAATTAGAAAAAGTAAAGACATTTGTTGGCAAAGCATTTGACGCTGCTGAAAAAGAATTAACAAAAAGAAAAGCTGAAGCCGACAAGATTGTCGAAATAAAAAGTTTGAAAATAGCCAGCGACAGAGCAAGTAACACAAATGAGTTATCAAGAGTAATCCGAGAGGGACTTGACAGATTTATTGATTATGAAATAAAGATGGGCGAGAGAAAATCAAAATAATAATTTGTTAAATACTTCGAATAATGAAAAAAGAACGCAATTTATTAAAGTTACTATCAGACGAAGAATGTCTGGATGCTAGCAAAAAAGCGTTCCTGACTGCTGACCTCCATAAAAAATCTGCCGAAACACTCTCCAAAGATGGGGATTACGGAATTCCTGTTTCTCATCTTATTCTTTCAACTGAACAGACAGTTATTGGAATTCTATTTTATTTACAGCATTTAGGAATGGAAGTTAGAAATGTTCCCCGTGTTCATATGTTCTTCACAGACCATATTATTAAGCACCGATTTGCGACAATGATTAGTATTATGTTTCCTATGCTTAAATTGTTTATGGGATTTGTTCAAAAGACTAAAGAAAAATTGCATAATCCCAACACCGACATAGAATATAGTGAAGTAGAAAAAGCGCTTATGTCAAAAGATGAAAAGAAAATTCAGCATTTCTTCAAGGACTTACCTGAAATGTTGGATTGGTGGGACGATGCTAATACTCAAAAAAATAAAGGATTTTATGTTGACTACTTCGAAAGCTTAGAAACTCCAATGGAAGTTTCAGAAATAGAATATAAAAGGGCATTTGTTATCGTTGACAATTTCCAAAAACAAATTTCAGAAACAGTATCATACTTTGAAAGTGCCACAGAAGAAGATAGAAATGAGATTAAGAAGAACAATAAAAAATATGAAATTGACAAAATACTTTTACCAGTAATAGAAGCTAGAAAAAAGGAAATACGTGATAAAGACAAGAACCCAATAGAAATTATACAAGAGTTTATGAGTAAAAAAACATCAACTGTGCAGACAAAGAAAAAGAACAACGAACCGCTAACAGCACCTAAAAAAAATGGCGGGTGAAGTGCGAATACAAACATTTGTGCAACTAATAAAGTTTGGTGGGTATAGACAGTTTAGTGTTCCAAATCCGCCACTTCTTTTAGCTGCAAAGCGTTAGTGGCAACCTTATGACGACAGAAACGCAATCAGAAAACAATGATAAAATGACTTGGAAAGATTATGAAGTTGAAATTCACGACTACTTTAAAGAAATGTTCCCAAATGCAGACATTTCTCACAATGTAACAGTGCCAGGACGCTATTCAAAAGTTGAAAGACAGATTGACATTCTAATTGAAGACTATGTTGCTGGCAACCGAATGCGAATTGTGGTTGACGGAAAATATTTTTCTAAGAAGATTGATGTTAAAGATGTTGAGATGTTTATTGGTATGCTTAACGACTGCGAAGCAAACAAAGGACTTCTAATAACGCAAGAAGGTTTTTCAAAGGCAGCAATTAATCGTGCTCATTTTGACCCAATTGATATTGAACTTGACATTCTAAATTTCAAAGACCTACACCAATTTCAAGGATTCGGTGGACTTCCATTTAGTGGAAAACATGGTGTTGTTCTGCCTGCTCCTTTCGGTTGGATTATTGACGGGACACGAAGACCTAATGTGTTGGCGACACTTTATCAACGCGGGTTGACATTAGAACAAGCAGGAGAGAGTAAGGAATGGATGTATGTAAATATTAAAAGTAAAGACGAAGAAATTAAAACGCTTGACGATTTTCTGAAATTTCAAGAAGGCTATACGCTTAAAGATTTTCCAAAAGCAAAAATTAGCTTTCTGCCGACTGTTAAACGTGATGGTACGGCAATCAAACTGCGTGCTATTAGTATTGACACTTATCCGACAGCAGAATATACCGGATTCGTGGACTTTGAAGATTTTATTTTCTTTTGTGTTTTGTTTACCCCTGAAGAACTTAAAAAGAAAAACCTAAGAAAATTGGAAAGCATTTTACAAACAGTATTACCACTTAATGTGAATCAACCGACAGACCAATGATAAAAAGAAAGGCAGCCACTAACAGGCGTTTGGCAAAAAAGCGGGTTCAGTGCTTAAATGAAGCTTTGTGCTTCGTATCAGGTTCAGTGCAGGCAGACAGTTTAGTGCTTCGAAATCCGCTTCTTCGCCAAGCGCCAAAACGTTATATGTAAGCCTAAAAGACCACAGTGCAACCATTAAACAGACGACTAAAAAACAAGAAAAAGTAAACCATTTTGACAAGTGAACAACATACAGACCATATTACAAACGGACAACGAGTAAGCCGACACTCATTGCCGACCCTTCTGTATTTTATTTTTTTTCCCACCGCACAAAATATTTTGAAATTCTGCCAACGCACAATTGGCACATTTGCAAGCCGCACAAGCCGACACACAA